>Ga0209670_100218_pt1 | contig 37346 bp, 32 predicted proteins | sample PerSpoBPS_BMetaG_FD_184741 | JGI IMG/M metagenome (GOLD analysis project Ga0209670, IMG submission 184741) | Thermal spring microbial communities from Yellowstone National Park, Wyoming, USA - Perpetual Spouter B (PS_B) MetaG (SPAdes) (version 3) | ecosystem: Environmental > Aquatic > Thermal...
TGATGCTTGCCAAACTTCAGTGCCTTGCGACTGCCAAATCAATCGCACGCGCCATCGGGCATCATCAGGTTGCGGAAAGTCACGGCGGAAATGGGCGCCTCGGCTCTCTTCGCGGGTCAAGGCTGCCATCGCAATGAGCCACGCCGTCGCCACCCATGCCCGACTTAACCCCGTCGCTCGCTCCCCTAACTCCGCCAATCGCTTCAATGCCTGTCGCAACCCGTCGCCGTCTCGGACGACACCCGCTTTCTCGCTCATCGTCGCTTGGATGGCACGCAGGAGCGCTTCGTCACCTTGCCAACTTTGCGGTGGGGCGATGTTGGTCGGCAGTGGCGGCAACGGTTTGCTCAGCCATTCGTCCAGCGCTTGCGCCGCTCGGTAGCCGAAGACCAATCCTTCCGTCAGTGAGTTGCTCGCCAATCGGTTAGCGCCGTGAATGCCTGTGCAGGCGCATTCGCCGACGGCGAACAAGCGGGGCACATTCGTCCGCCCCCACAAATCTGTCCGAACGCCCCCCATGTGGTAGTGCGCCGCTGGCGCGACGGGAATGGGTTCACGCCCGATGTTGAACCCCCGTTCAAGGCAATCGCGATAGATGTTCGGAAACCGCTCGCGGACGAACTCTTCGCCCCGATGGGAAATGTCCAGCCAAACATAAGGCACTCCTGTCTCTTGCATCTCCGTGAAAATCGCCCGCGCCACGACATCTCGCGGCGCCAATTCCGCCTTCGGATGGTAGCGGGGCATGAAGCGTTCGCCCTTGACATTGCGCAAAATTGCCCCTTCCCCCCGCACCGCTTCGGAGATCAACGGTCGGGGCACTTCGCCAACCGCCAACGCTGTCGGATGGAACTGGACGAACTCCATGTCCGCCACTTCCGCACCAATTTCAAACGCTAAGGCGATGCCTTCACCCGTCGCAGCGGTTGGGTTGGTCGTAACGGCGAACAGTTGACCGCATCCGCCCGTCGCCAGCACGGTCGCTTTCGCCCGCCAAATTTCTGCCTTGCCCTCCCGCACGGCTAACGCCCCGACACATTCGCCGCCGCTCATCAGCAATTTCACGACCGTCACCCGTTCCATCAAACGGACGCCCGCATCTTCAGCGGCTTTGGGCAGGGTTTCCATGATGGCTCGTCCCGTCGCATCGCCATAGGCGTGGGCGATGCGTTCTACGGAGTGCGCCCCTTCAATCGTCAGCACCAGTTGACCGTCGTCGGTGTCAAAAGGCACACCGATTTGCCACAACCGCAACACTTGTTTGGGCGCTTCCGTCACCAACACCCAGACTGCTTCTTCGTCGCAAAGCCCTGCACCCGCCGCAACGGTGTCGGCGAAATGTTTTTCGGGGGCATCCGATGGTGCTAACGCTGCTGCCATCCCTCCTTGTGCCCAGAAGGTGTTCGCCTCGGCGAAACTGCCCTTATTAAGCACGACGACTTTTCCCTTCGGCGCGGCGTGATAGGCGCACCACAACCCTGCAATCCCACCGCCGATGACAAGCACATCACACTCATGACACGGCAACTCCATCGCCGTCATCTCCTTCGCCGCTTGTAAATGGCATCGCGGTGACCGACCAAGTGCACGACGATGGTGCGCGTGGTAATTTCCAGAGAGTAAACAACTCGCCAATCCCCCACACGCAATTTGAAACAGCCTGCCCATTCGCCGCGCAGGGGTTGATGGACGAACTCATCGGCATGCTCGGCGAGCCATGCCAACTTCTCCACGACACGCCTTGCCACTTTCCGATCCATTTTTCGCAATTCCTCACGGGCTTCTGGCATGATTTCAACTGACCATTCCCTCAGACTCGTTCCCTCCGCTTGCGCTTTGGTCGGGTAATGCTCAATTCGTGGGCGACTTGTTTTAGCGGGATGCCTTTTTGTCCTGCCGCTCTGGCAGCGAGGCTTTGCCGTAGCCGTTCCTTCACCCAGTCCTGCAACTCCAAGCCTTCGTCGGGGTCGCCCAGAAAGTCCTGAAGGGTTTCCCAGACGGTCGCCGAAATCAATTCCTTCAGTTCCTCAACGCTCAAGTCGGCGACTTTGCGCATCCTTTTCGCCTCCTTTTCGGTTGCGCCGTTGCGGCGACCGATGGCTATCTTGTCGCACGAAGCGAACCCGCGTCTCTGGCGATGGCGTTTTTTCGCCGAGCCATTGGCGGAAAAGTTCCGTCGCCTCGTGACAGGTCAAGTAGCGCCCTTCCAACAAGCCACACAACTCGTCCAAATCGGCATCCACGATGGCGAAGGGCGACAGGGCTTTTTGCAGGGATGGCAATGAAGCAAGCACCGAACGCCATTGTTCTGCGGCGCTTTCGGGTGTCAACGCCAAAACGCCTCCCAACATCGCTCGGTCAGGGGGCGGGGCGGCGGCAAGGAAGCGACGCACTTTTTCCCTTTGCGGTTTGTCGCAAAGCCACGCTTTTAAACGCGCCAATGCGTCGGCAATCGCCTCTCCGATAGCGTCGGCGTCCACCGAAAGCGTTTTGTCCAATGTCAGCCCACAGCGGGGACAGAAAGGCGAGCGTTGCAGGTGAGGGCGCAAAGTCAAAGGCGATTCACCACATTGTTGCTTCAAGGCGCCTTCCAACCGCTGCAGGGCTTCCCGCCCTTCTTCAGGCGCTTCGGGCAGTTCGCTCAGTGCCGTCAGCAACCGCACTTCGTCGCTTTGCTGCCATTTCCGCAACCGCTCAAAGGCATCGCTTTGATGCGCCCGTTCGTGGTGGGCGATATAAGCGTCGGCGTAATCGTTACGGAACTGGCGAAACGAGGTGAGCCAATCGCGCCAACGCTTCAACAACCCTTCGCCATCCCGCAACTCGCTCAACAAACGGTCACGCTCTTTTGCCAGCGCATCGGGCAGCCAACCGAGGGCGTTCAAGTAGCGCTTCGCCTCCAACAATTCTCCCGATGTGGCGAAAAACTCCGCCGCCGTTTCCCAGTCGCTTCGCCAACTTTGCAACCTTGCAGCGTCCAAACCCAACGCCATGACGCTCTTTGCCCACTCTCGCAACCCTTCGGCGGCTGCCAGCGGTTGCAATGCCGTCGCCGCCAACTCGGCGCAAAGATGCAGCGCCTCCGCTGTCCGTTGCCATTGTCGCTCGCTTTGCCCCGTTTCTCGCTGCCATTGCGCCAATCGGGCGTTGACATCCTGCGCCATCAATTTCCACGATTTCGCTGCCTCCCGCAATTGCAGCCAAAGTTGCTGTTGGCGTTCAGGCGTCAGCGTTTCAGGCACATCGTCCAACACCGCCAACAGCAAATTCCGCACCAATTGCCATTCGTCCCCGCTGAGAACTTGGGCGGGTTTGAAGGTTGCGACGGAACGGTTCAGCGGTGCGGAAATCGCTTCAGGCGGAAGGGTTTGCCCATTGCGGTCAAGGGCGTTGAGCCAGCCGACCCGCAACAAGGCGGCGACAATCAGTTGCGTCAATTCGGGCGTTAACCCGAAAGGGCTTTTCGCCATCATCGCCTCCACTTGCCGATAGGGTTTCCCGTCGCCGACGATTTGCAAGATGGCGTCGGTCAGTTCGGGTGGCGGCGCCGTCACCGCCATCGGGATGGGTGCATCGCTTCGTTCGGTGATGGACAAAATGCCGAGGGGCAACGCAATCAGTTCCAGCCATCGTTGGGCGTTGGCGTCTATGGCGGGAGCAGGCAAGCCCCGCAAAATCAACCGCGTTAAGGCGTTCAAGGTTTGGGCGCTGGCTTCTCGCCTTGGGGCGATGGGCAAAAATTGCGGGAACACTTTCGGCAAGACTTTTTCGGCAACCGCTCGCACCAACTCATCAAAACTGACAAACTCCGCCATCAGCAACTCCTTCGTTGGCATCGCCCGTCCCTGTCCCTCAGTCCCCAATCCCAGCAAAGTGCCGTCGCCGTAAAGCCGTTGCATCAAGCGTTGCGTTTCCCACTGACGGGCAGGCAACATCTCCCGCAACCGCTCCGACATCTTCATGCCCAATTCGCTTTCGGCAAGGGAAAGGTCTTGACCGAGAAGCCAAACCGCTGCGTTTTCGCGCCATCGGCGCTTTTCCGCCTCGTTGGGCGTTCTCGGCAACAAGGCGACGACGGCATGGGCGAAGCGGAAATCGGTGAGAGTGGCGCTTGCTGTTGACAGTCCCGTTACGGTTGGTCGCTCGGTCGCGGCTAAAAGCCGTTCCAGAAGTTGAACAAAGTGTCGGCGTTGCTCGTCAATGGCAGCGGGCAAAGCGATGAACAGGTGCAGGCATTCATCGGTGTGGGGCGAGGAGAGGTTGGCTACCGTTTGGCGCAATTGCGTTTCAGTCAGGCGACGCAAGTCGGTGACGGTGATGGCGATATGCCGTTGGGTGCGTTGCCAATGGGTGACGACAGTGCGGGTTTCGTTCAACGGTGGTGGTGTCCACTCTTCGCTTCGGCATTCCCAAGCGAACCGCAAAAGGCGAGGGTCGTCGTCCGTTAGCGCCGCCATCGTTTCCATCAACCGACGACGCAGGGCTTCCGTCACGGTGATTTGCGGGTCAAGGCGGTAGGTGTCATCGGGCGAACCTGTCCGTCGGATGGCGTCCACGAAATTCGCCTCGGTGCGCAACCGTTCCAGCATCGCCCAAACTTGCTGGGCGTCTCGCATCAGCGCTTCCGCCAACTCTTTTGCCGACGGTTCTTCACCGCCGGCTTGAAACGCCAGCAACGCCTTGACCAACCGCAACACCTCGCCCGTCTCCGCTCCCCAGTCCCCAGTTCCGAAATACGGCAGCACTTGTTGGGCGAAGGGGCGCAATTGCGGGTGGGCGTGCAAGTCAGGCGCAAAGTGGTCAAGGATGGTGTCGGGCGTGATGAGTTGCTGCCAGTCGGCATTTAGATGCTGGCGGACCGCCCATTGGACGAAGGTGACGACGCTGCGGGTGCGGGAGAAAAATGCCCCGACGCTCCGCTCAAGGCAACGGACGGTCAACGGATGCAAGGGGTAGCAAGCGAAAAGTTCGTCCACGCTGAAGCGCTGCGCCCAAGGCGATTGATGGCGAAGGTCGCTCAATTTTTGCCGAAGGGTCGCTTCGTTGCGTTTGCGTAGCAGCACTTGGCTGATGAGGGGAAGGGCGTGGGCGAAGTTAAGTAGCCAAGTTTGCTGGAAGCGGTCGCGCACTTGCGTTAAAGCGTAAGGCTCCATCCGCTGCAAATCTTCTATGCCCCGCTGCAACGCCCCGACAAGCAGGAGCGGGAGGCGGCGGGTCGCTTGGGCGAGGAATTGCAAAAAGGAAGCGTCCCGATGAAGCGCCTCACCACTTTTGGCATTCAAAAACATCGCCAGTTCGTCCAGCAACAAAACGATGCCCGAAAAACCTTTCGCTTGTGCCTGCTGCCAGACGGCAGATAACCATTCGCCCCGCGCCGATGGGTCGGTGGGGACGGTGAACCCTTTACGCTCGGCTTCGGAAGCGATTTCCCTTGCGACGACGGTTTCCAACGCAAACGCCGTCGGGTCAAATTCGTCAAGGCTGATGTAAGTGACGAAGAAGCGACGCTCGCCGATGGGTTGCAGCAAGGGCGACCAATTGGGGTTGCGTCGGGCAAAACGCTGGCGGGCGTCGGGGAATTCGGCAAGGAGACCGAGAGTTGCCATCAGGTGTGATTTTCCCGTCCCATAAACGCCGCTGAGCAAAAACGCGCCGCCTTGAGGCAAAGCGGAAAGCAACCCGTGCATTGCCGCTGCGTTGGCGCCTTCCACGACAAGGTAGCCATCCACCAACGGGGCTAACGGTTCAGGGAGCGAATGGGTTCGGGGCGTTTCGCGCACCTGCGTCAGTTGCACGACAGGATTGACCGCCACCACCTCCACAAAATCGCCGATGCGAAACATCATCGCCCACCTCCCTCACGGCTTTTGGTTTGGGTTTTCCGTCACCAACCCTTCCGCCTGAGCGGCAGCCAGCAACTCTTCATCGGCACTCACGAAAATCAAGGGCGGTAAGCCGATTTGCTGGCGGCGGCGATGCAACAATGTCGCCGCTGCCAATTGGATAGCATCGTAGCCTCTCAATCCGTGCCGCTCAATTAACCGCACCGCCTCTTCAACGACTTCAGCGGTCACTTCCAAGACGAGATACTGAACACGCATGTGTTCCATGAATTCTTGGGTGAAGGCTCTGGCTTCTTCTGCCGTGATCACCCCTTCCCGCACCTTCTTCCAGAAAGCGGCGACCACTTCTGCGACAGTGACGCGGGCGATAAGGATGGTATGACCCGTGCTGGGGTCAGTGATGGTGGCTATCCAGTCGGAACCCGCTTCCCACACATAGCGTTTGACGATGCCGCTGCTGTCACAGAAGTAATTCGCCATCCTCATCGCCGCTCCTCAAGGATGATTTGGGAAAGGGGTTTGCCGGGGATTTTGCGAGGCGGGTTGTGGCGAATTCCTTCGGGCGACGGTTGCGGAAGGGTGATGAATCCTTCGTCAGCCAACTGGGCGTAAAATTTCCGCTCCCGCTCTTGTTCTTCATCGTGGGTGATGGTGACAGTGACGGGCGTCCCGTCGGGAAGGGGCAATGGTTCGTCCAGCAGCAAAGCGTTCCCTTGCACGATGCCTCGCACGACCCATTGCTTTGCCATCTCAAGCGCCTCCCTTTCGGTGGTCATGCCGTCATCACGACGGTCTTTCGCTGGGGCAAGTCAAAAAGCAGTCGGGCGCCCCAAGCGTCCAGCAACTCCATGCCGATGAGCACCTCCCCGCCAAAGGTGACGACGATTTCGGTTGATACTTCGGGCAGTTCGCCTATTTGTGCCCAACCCTGGAAGACAAACTCTTCGGTGACTGTCCCGTCAGCCAATTCCATGTGCACGATGCCGACAAGGACTAACCCCAGCGAAACAGCAAGGCTAACAGGGAGCGAAAGACCACCATTGAAGCCCGTGTCCACAATGGCGGTGGTCTCTGCCGTGCCGAAGAGACCTCGCACCTTGACAGGTAAGCGTCCTTGCCGATGTTCATCAATGACGCCTTCTATAACCGCCATCCGCTCTCACCTGCCAGTGCTCTCAGTTGCCCTCATCGTTTGTCCAGAAAGCCGATGCGCCGTCCAAAAAGCAACTTGTCGGGGTGGCGTTCTTTCAACCGCAGAAAGGCGTCTATGGCGCGGTCGGCGATTTCGTAGTCACCGCTTTCGGGTTCAATGGCGATGAATTTGCCGTAGTGCTCCTTCTCCAGTTGCTCCTTCATCCGCTCGTAAACCGCCTCGCCTTTCGCCGCCAGTTCCTTCGGGTTGATGTGAGGGACGGCGATGGTCGGGATCGTTTTCGCTTCCGACATTGCCTTTCCCCTCCTTCGCTTTGATGTTTGCCCCATGCGTTAGCGTTGGGCGCCCGTGAGCGTGGCGATGCGCTCGGCAAAAAGTTCGTAAGTGGGTCGCGCAAAGTGCGTGCCAGCATCATCACTATCATCCCTTTCGTCCGCATCGCTCAAGGAAGTTGCGCAGCAATTCTTTGCCTGTCGCCGTCAAAATGGATTCGGGGTGAAACTGAACGCCTTCTACGGCAACTTCGGGCGGGAAATCTTTGTGGCGGACGCCCATGATTTCACCATCGTCCTCGCTGACAGCGCTGATTTCCAAGCAGTCGGGCAAACTCGCCCGCTCAATGACCAGCGAGTGATAGCGGGTGGCTTCAAAGGGGTTGGGCAAGTCGGTGAAGATTGTCTTGCCGTCGTGGCGGATGGGCGAAGTTTTGCCGTGCATCAGCCGCTTGGCGCGCACGATGCGTCCGCCGAAGGCTTGCCCGATGGCTTGGTGTCCCAAGCAAACGCCCAAGATGGGGACTTTGCCCGCATACTGGCGGATGACTTCCACTGAGATGCCCGCTTCGTTGGGCGTGCAGGGACCTGGCGAGATGACGAGGTGGGTGGGCTCTAATTCGGCGATTTTCTCGGGCGGGATAGCATCGTTGCGAAAGACCAAAACTTCCGCCCCCAGTTCGCCGAGATACTGGACGAGGTTGAAGGTGAAACTGTCATAGTTGTCAATGACGACGACGCGGGGCATGGTCATCACCGACGGAAAGTTTGACGCAAAGGCATCAACGAGCGCCGCCCGCATCCCAACGCATCCGTTCGTCCCGACTCATCGGCATCGGTCCCAGCAAAAGTCCGTTAGGCAAAAGGAACGCCATCTCGCCTTTGCCGACGGCGGCATTGCGGTTGTTGAGGCTGATGAACACTACGCCTTGATCCACCGACACCAAAATCCGTTTGTCGCTTAGGACAGCGACGCTGAAGTAGGCATCGGGCGAACCGACGAGTTGGGCATCACCGACGCGGACAGGCAAAGGGTAGCGGCGCTCGCCCGGTGGCGGAGGAGGCGTGCCCAACCAAATCCGACCCGCTTCCACTTGCAAGACCCGATTGGCAAGCAATCGCACCTGCCCTTCGCTTTCCACTTTCAAACGCGCCTTGTAAGGCAGCCAAAGAAAAAGGGCAACGCTTTTGGGCGCCACCCGAACGGCATCACCCGGCGAGACAGTCGCCCCTTCCTCAAGGGAACGGGGCGGGGAGGCAGTGACAAGTTCCGCTTGTCCCTTCAGGCTGAGGAGTTTTAGGGCGAACTCCCTTTCCTCTTGCGCCCCTGCGAACAGCGACGATGCCATCACGGTCACGACCAACGCCCACCAGCAACCTCGCATCCTTGCCCCTCCTTTCATCGCCCCGTTTCTTGGTGGACGGGCAAAAGTTCGTCGGTCTCAAAGAGGTGCTTGCTCAAGCGCAGGTGCTCTGGGATGGGGATGGGATATTTGCCATCAAAGCAAGCGCGGCAGAAACGGGTCGTTTCAAACCCGACGGCTTGCAGCAATCCTTCCAAACTCAAGTAGCCAAGGCTGTCGGCGCCGATGTAGCGGCGAATTTCCTCCACATCCAATTGCGCCGCAATCAGTTCGCTGCGGGCGCAAGTGTCAATGCCGTAAAAGCAGGGGAAGCGATAAGGCGGCGAACTAACCCGCATGTGGATTTCCTTTGCCCCTGCTTCCCGCAGCATCGCCACGATGGCTCGTGTCGTCGTCCCCCGAACGATGCTGTCTTCCACGACGACGACCCGTTTGCCCTCCAACACTTCGCGGATGGGCGTCAGTTTGATGCGCACGCCCAATTCCCGTTGGCGTTGGCTGGGTTGAATGAAAGTCCGATGGATGTAGCGGTTTTTGATGAAGCCTTCGGCGTAAGGGATGCCCGACGCTTCAGCGTAGCCGATGGCGGCGGGGATGCCCGTGTCGGGGACGGGAATCACGATGTCGGCGTCGGCAGGATGCTCTTTGGCTAAGATTTGCCCCATCCGCCGCCGCGCCATGTGGACATTGCGCCCGTAAAGGTGGCTGTCAGGGCGCGCCAAATAGACGAACTCAAAGAGGCACAAAGCGGGCTTGATTTCTTCCGCCCATCGGACGATGTGCAACCCTTTGTCGTCCACGATGACCAACTCGCCTGGCTCCACATCCCGCACATAGACCGCCCCGACAGGATTGAGGGCGCAAGTTTCGGAGGCAATGACCCAATGCGACCCGTTGAGTTTGCCGATGACCAACGGACGAACGCCGTAAGGGTCACGGAGGGCTAAAAGTTGTGTCGGGGTCAGCAAGACCAGCGAGAATGCCCCTTGCAACCGTTTGGCGGCAGCGAGGACGGCGCGCTCAAAATCCAATTCGTCCATGCTGGCGATGAGTTTGGCGATGATTTCGCTGTCGCTGGTGCCCTCAAAGCGAAAGCCCAACCGCTCCAAATCCCGCCGCAACTCTAAAGCGTTGACGAGGTTGCCGTTGTGCCCCAAAGCGAAAGGCATTCCCCGATGATACTCCAGCAACGGTTGGGCGTTGGCGAGGTTGGACGCGCCCGTCGTGGAGTAGCGGGTGTGCCCGATGGCGATGTGACCTTGCAAGCCCGACAAAGTTTCCTCGTCAAAGACTTGCGAAACCAACCCCATGCGTTTGTGGACTTTGAGGGTGTGTCCGTCGGCGACGGCGATGCCCGCGCTCTCTTGCCCCCGATGTTGCAGGGCAAACAAGCCAAAATAGGTGAGGCGGGCAACATCGTCGCCCGGCGCATAAACGCCGAACACCCCGCACTCTTCGGGCAACCCTTCGCTCAAGAGGGCGTAACCGTTTTGCGCCGTCATGGCGGAACGCCTCCACGCCAAAAATGTAGCACCCGTCAAACTGACAAGTTGCGGATGGTGATGCCGACAATTTCAGGCGGGCAAAGGAAGCGGATGGGCAGGCGGGTCGTGCCGATACCCGATGTCGTGATGAGTGTCGTCCCGTTGGGCAACCGATGACAACCCCACGCATAAGTGCGGGGGATTTTTCGTGCCCGAATGTAAATCGCTCCCAACAGCGGAAACCGCACTTGCCCGCCATGCGTGTGCCCGCACAAAATCAAGTCCGCCCGCAAAGCGGCAGGTTGGGCGATGATGTCGGGCGAATGCGCCAACAGAATGCAAAAAGCGTCGTCGGGCACAGACGCCAACGCTTTGGCGGCATCGGCGCGATGGCGGTGAGGGTCATCGGTGCCTGCAACCCAAACGCCGTCGCCAAAGGGCACGGCTTCGTTGCGCAACCAATGCCCACCGCATCGGTGGAGCAGTTCTGCCATCCTTTCGGTCAAGCGATTGGCTGCTTCCGCGTTGCCCTCTACGGCGAACAAGGGGGCAATTTCGGCGAGGTGGCGAAAGAGGGTTTCGGCGGCAGGAAGGGCTCTGCGCCACATGGTTATATCGCCCGTCAAGGCAATCAAGTGGGGTCGCCATTGAGCCACCAATGCCACCGCCTTTCGCTCCCTTGCCCCGAAGCGACGCATGTGAAGGTCGCTGAGGTGGGCGATGCGAAAGTCATTGTGCGTCGGTGGGAATCGGTGGCTTGACAGTTCGTAACGCATCAACCGAACCTGAAAACTTTCCCAGACGCCGTAGGCGAAAAGCCCCGCTGTGCCCGTTATGGCTGCTACGAGCCACCGTTCGTCCATGCGGTCACCGCCCAAAGAAGGTGTTGACTTTCAACGGCTCACATCGGGCAAGTCTGCCACAAAATTTGCGTGGCAATAAACTCGGCATGGAGGGAGACGCCGATGGTCATCACCGTCGTGGACAACTACCCGAAAATTTCGGAAACCGACCAACGCCTGCGTCGCGCCATCGCCGCTTGGGAAGACGGCAAATTGAGCGACGCCGAATTGGCAAGCGTGTATGACGAAGTGACCCAGACCGTCATCCGCGAGCAGATAGAAGCAGGCATAGAGTTGGTCACCGACGGGCAAATCCGTTGGGACGATGCCCTTAGTTACCTCGCCCGCCAACTGGAAGGGACGCAGCGGGGCGGGTTGCTCCGCTGGTTTGACAACAACTTCTATTTCCGCCAACCCGTCATCGTCGGGAAACTGCGGCGCAAAGAGCCGTTGGTCGTGGACGATTGGCAAAAAGCCAAAAAATGGGCGGGCGCAGTGCCTGTCAAACCCGTCCTGACAGGTCCTTACACTTTCGCCAAACTCAGCCTGAACGAGCATTACGCCCACTTCGCCGACTTGCTTGCCGATGTGGCTGCCATCTGGAACGAAGAGGCGAAAGCGCTGGCGGAAGCGGGAGCACCGATGGTGCAACTGAGCGAACCCGCCATTTTGTTCCATCCCGAAGAGGCTTCTCTTTGGACGGACGCCATCCGTCAAGTAGCGGAAGGCGTCACCGTCCCTATCGCCCTTTACACCTTCTTCGCCGACGCCAGCAAGGTTTGGGACGCCCTGATGGCGTTGCCCGTCCAAATCATCGGCTTGGACTTTTGCAGCGGCGAGGTGAACCGCAACGCCGATTTGGTGCGGACGAGTTTCCCCACCGAAAAGAAGTTGGGCTTGGGCATCGTGGATGCCCGCAACATCAAACCCGAACCCATAGACGAATTGGCACGGCAAATTGAGCAAGTAGCCTCGTGGGTCAATGCGGAACGACTTTTTGTCAACCCCAACTGCGGCTTGGAGTTTTTGCCCCGTGCCGACGCCAAGCGCAAACTGGAAACCCTGTCCGCCGCCGTCCGCAAGGTGCGGGGGGATTAGTCGGGAGGTGCTACCCTTTGCGGCATCGTGTCTTGATTGCCGACCCGTTGGAAGAGACAGGCATCGCATTGCTTCGGGAAATCGCCGAAGTGACAGTGCGACCGAAACTGAGCGAGGAAGAGTTGGCGCAACTCATCGGCGATTACGATGCCCTCATCGTCCGTAGCGGCACGAAGGTGACCCGACGGGTCATTGAGCGGGGCGCCCGCTTGAAAGTCATCGGGCGGGCAGGGATTGGCGTGGACAACATTGATGTGGACGCTGCAACGGAGCGGGGCATTTTCGTCGTCAATGCCCCCTCCGCCGTCACGACGGCGACTGCCGAGCACACCTTCGCCTTGCTCTTGGCACTGTTGCGAAAAATCCCGCAGGCTTGGCAATCGGTGCGGGAAGGCAAATGGGAGCGGACGAACTTTGTCGGCAACCAATTGCAAGGCAAAACCATCGGCATCATCGGCTTAGGACGGATCGGCACGCAAGTAGCGCGATATGCCAAAGCCTTCGGGATGCGGGTGCTCGGTTGCGACCCGTTCATCACGGAAGAGCGGGCGCGCCAGTTAGGCATTGAGTTGCGGGAGTTGGACGACCTTTTGCGGGACGCTGACATCGTGACGGTCCATGTCCCCTTGACGAAGGAAACACGCCACCTCCTTGATGCCCGTGCCCTATCCTTGATGAAGCCAACAGCCGTTTTGGTCAACACAGCGCGAGGTGGCGTCGTGGACGAAGAGGCTCTTTACGAGGCGCTTGTGCAGGGGCGATTGGCAGGGGCGGCGTTGGATGTGTTGGAGCACGAGCCGCCCAAAGAAGGGACGGCGAGCGCCCGCTTGACGCAACTGCCCAATGTCATCGTGACGCCTCACTTGGGCGCTTCGGCGAAAGAGGCACAGGAAGAGGCGGCGATGGAAGTCGCCAAGCAAGTCCTCGCCGTCCTTCGGGGCGATTTCCCGACGACGGCGGTGAACTTGCCTGCCATCCCCGCCGATGTCCTGCACGCCCTTCGCCCCTTCATGCATCTCGCCGACCGCATGGGGCGTTTCCTGAGCCAATTTTGTCAAGGCAGGGTCGGCGAGGTGCGCTTGAACTTTGCGGGGCAAATCGCCGAAATGGAAACGGAGCCTTTGACGCGGGCGTTCCTGAAAGGCTTGATGGAGATGCGCTTACCTGAGACGGTCAACTTCGTCAATGCGCCCGCTTTAGCGCGGGCGAGGGGCATCCGCGTCACCGAAGAGCGGCAATTGCAGCCGACGGATTACGCTTCGCTCATCGTGGCGACGGTGCGGACGAACTTGGAAGAGCGGTCGGTGGCGGGGGCTGTCTTTCAGGGCGTCGGTCCTCGTCTGGTGCAAATTGACGGTTATCGCGTGGATGTGGCGCCTGAAGGGCATGCTATCTTGGTGGAGCAAATTGACCGACCAGGCATCATCGGGCGGGTCGGCACTTTGCTGGGGCAAAACAACATCAACATCGCCTTCATGCAAGTCGGGCGCAAAGAGGTCGGTGGCAAAGCCGTCATGGTCATCATGGTGGACACCCCCGCCCCGCCCGAACTGTTGGCGCAATTGCGCACCGCCCACGACGCTATCTTGGATGTGCGACAGGTGGATTTCGGTCCGCCTTTGCCCCCTTCAGGAGGGATGCCATGATGGGCACTTTCCGTTACCCTGTCACTTTGCTGAGTTTGGATCGGGCGCAACGGGTGACTTTGGAGATGCTGGTGGACACGGGCGCCACTTACACTCGGGTGCCCGAACCCGTCTTGCAGCAGTTGGGCTACCAACCCACTTTCCGTCGCCGCCTGCGCCTCGCCAACGGACAAATCATTGAGCGCAGCGGATGTGAAGCCGTCGTGGAAATTGATGGCAATGCCCTGACGACCATCGTCCTTTTCGGCGACCCTGCCTCTGAACCCTTGTTGGGTGCCGTGACTTTGGAGCAATTTTCCCTCGCCCCCGACCCCATCGCTCAGCGGCTCATCCCGATAGAAGCGCTGCTGATGCGCCTGAGGTGATGGGCATGGCGACTTTTCGCTACCCTGTCGTTTTGCTGAGTTTGGATCGGACGCAACGGGTGACTTTGGAGATGTTGGTGGACACGGGCGCCACTTACACTTGGGTGCCCGAACCCGTCTTGCAGCAGTTGGGCTACCAACCCACTTTCCGCCAACGCTTGCGGCTGGCGAATGGGCAAATCATTGAGCGGGACGGGTGCGAAGCCGTCGTGGAGATTGATGGGGCACAACGGACGACCGTCGTGATTTTCGGCGACCCTGCCTCCGAACCCTTGTTGGGCGCCGTGACTTTGGAGCAATTTTCCCTCGCCCCCGATCCCGTCTCCCAACGGCTCATTCCTGTGGAAGCCTTGCTGATGTCTTTGGGGTGAGAAGATGGCGCGCCGAAAGCCTTTGATCCTGCTCAGCAACGACGACGGCGTTCATTCTCCCGGCTTGATGCACCTGAAGCGAGCGGTGCGGGAATTGGGCGAAGTGATTGTCGTCGCGCCCGACCGCCCCCGCAGTTCCTGTAGCCACGCCATCACGCTCCACAAACCGCTGCGGCTGATCCCGATGGCGGATGGCGATGGCGACAAGGTTTACGCGTGCAACGGCATGCCTGCCGATTGCGTGGCGTTGGGCATCCGTGTCGTTTGCCCCCGTCTGCCTGATTTGGTCATCGGCGGCATCAATGTCGGTCCGAATGTCGGCGACGATGTGATTTACTCAGGGACGGTGGCTGTCGCCCGCGAAGCCGCCTTGCACGGCGTCAAAGCCTTTGCGATTTCCCTCGCCGACTTCAACGAGTTGCATTACGAGACGGCTTCCCGCGTGGCGCGATGGTTGGCGAAGCGTTTGATAACGACCCGACTTCCTGAGGGCGTGTTTTTGAATGTCAATGTGCCCAACTTACCGACGAACGACCTAAAAGGGTTGCGGGTGGTGAGGCGGGGACGAAAGCGTTATGAGGGGTTGCCCGAACAGCGCCAAGACCCGCAAGGACGCCTTTACTTCTGGCGGGGAAGCGAGCGCCCCGTCATTGAACCCATCCCCGACACCGATGTCACCGAATTAGCCAACGGCTTCGTCACCGTCACGCCTTTCTCCGCCGAGTTGACCGACTTGACCATTTTGGAAGCGTTGCGCCATTGGGAGGCGGAGTTTCAACTGTGAGGGACGACGAGGGATGGCGACAGCAAGTGCGTCAGCGGTTGTTGGCGTGGTTTGAGAAGCACCGACGCAATTTGCCCTGGCGCCAAACCCGCGACCCTTACGCCATTTTGGTCAGCGAAATCCTGCTACAGCAAACGACGGTGGAAGCCGCCCGCCCCTACTTTGAGCGTTTCCTCCAACGCTTCCCGACGATTCACGATTTGGCAAGGGCATCACTGGAAGAAGTCCTGCAAGTTTGGGCGGGCATCGGCTATTACGCCCGCGCCCGAAACTTGCACGAGGCGGCAAAGCGCATCGTGGAAAAATTCGGCGGTCAAATCCCCAGCGACTTTGAGACCCTTTTGCAATTGCCCGGCATCGGGCGCTACACGGCGGGCGCTATCGCCAGCATCGCTTTCGGCAAGCGGGTGCCCGCCTTAGACACCAACGCCATCCGCGTCCTTTCCCGCTTGCTGGGTTGGCAAGGCGACCCCAAAAGTGCGACCTTTCAAAAACGCTTGTGGGACGAAGCGATGGCGTTGCTTCCCGACGAAGCGTCAGGCGAATTCAATCAAGCGCTGATGGATTTGGCGGCGTTGATTTGTTTGCCCGAAGCGCCCAAATGCGCCGCTTGCCCCTTGCAACCCCTTTGCGCCGCCGCTGCGTCGGGTGTCCCAGAGCAATTTCCCAAATTGCCCCAAAAACGGCAATGGCGTGAACGGCGCGAGGTGGCATGCGTGATTTGGCGCGATGAGTGTTTGCTTGTCGCCCAGCGAGGCGAAGGTTGGTGGCAAGGCTTGTGGGAGTGCCCGCGTGGCGAGATGCTGCCCGACGAATCACCGCTAAGCGCCGCCGAACGCCTCGCCCATGAGCGATTGGGTTTGACCGTGACGGCACAAGCCATCTTGACAACCCTTACGCACACCGTCACCGTCCATCGCATCGCTTTGACGGCTGTGGAGTGCCGCTATCGTTCAGGCGAGTTGCGGTTGCAAGGTTACCGAGATGCCCGATGGCTGTCGTTGGAGGAAGCCCAGAAGTTGCCCGCCCCGTCGCCCCAAGCGGAGTTGCTCGCCTTCCTGACGCACCAGCAGCGCTTCGGGCGACAAGCCCGTTTGTTTTAAGCCGTCACAGAAGGAAGGACGCCAAAAGTTGGGCGATTTCATTAAACAGGCGGATGATGTCGTTCACCAGTTGCTGGAAGAAACGCTCCACATCGTCCAGCGTGATTTTGCGCAGCAGCCAATCAATGGCAGGCAAAAAGACACCGATGGCAGCGACCAAAAGCCCCAACACCATCGCGTTGAACGCCAGAAAACCGATAGCGCCCAAAATCGCCCGCCCGATGCCCGCGCCCAACCAGAGAGCAAAAGCGACGGCAGCAACCTTGACGCCTACAGCAATCCAGTCCAACGCTTGCCGCTTTCGTCCCCGCACATCAGCGAAATCCACTTCAATCGGTCGCCCGTTGCGGGTGATCGGGCGCCCCGCATCGTCCACCATTTGAACGGACGGCAAAAGTTCTTCCCAACCCCAGACCAAATTCACCGCTTCGCCCGTTGACTCCCGAACGACCCGCAAATGGCGGTATTTGGCGGCGCCACCGTCGCGGAAGGAAAACGCCAGCACTTCTGTCCGACCCCCGACAGGCACACCGACCCGCAGCGTCGTGCCGGGGTTTTCCGCCAATGTTTTCAGGCGGGAAAATTGCGACTGAACCAATGACGCCAATTCTTCGTCGCTGCCTGTCAGCACCAAGTCGGGTCGAACGGCATCCTGAAGGTTGAACGAGACGCCACCATCACTGCAGCCAACCAGAGGGGCAAAGAGGCTGGAAGCGACGAAACCGACAAACCGACGGCGCGTCCAACACGCCATTGCGACATCCCTCCCAAAAGCCTTCGGGTTTGATAACCCATCCGCAAAACACTTCCCATCCCCCAAAGCGTCGGGCGAAATTATAGCGCCGACCGCAAAAGGCGATAACGAATGTGCCAAGATGTTGGCGACCGAACCTTTTGCAGGAGGCGATGCGAATGGGGCGCTGGCAAGTGCGAGCGCCGGGGCGATTGTGCCTGTTCGGCGAGCATCAGGACTACTTGGGCTTGCCCGTCATCGCCGTCGCCATCAACATGTTCATCCACATGGACGCCACCAAGCGAGACGACCGCTTGCTGTTCGTTCGGATGCCCGACATCGGCGAGACGGAAACGATTGACCTTGACCGACCCATCGTTTACGAGCGACCCCGCCAGTATTTGCGGTCGGGCGTAAAAGTTTTACGGGATTTGGGTTACGAGTTGCCGCACGGGCTGACGGTGACGGTTCAAGGCGACATTCCCATCAATGCGGGCACTGCCAGTTCATCAGCGTTCGTCGTCGCTTGGTTGAAGTTGCTGCTGACCGTTTGCGGCGCGCCTGAAGGCGACGACCCTGAAGTGCTGGCGCGCTTGGCGCACAAGGCGGAAGTCGTGGAGTTCGGCGAGCCGGGCGGGATGATGGATCACTTCGCCGCTGCCTTTGGCGGCGCCATCTTCGTGGACACACGACCGCCTTTCCGTTGCGAGCGATTGCCCGTTGCGTTGGATGGGTTTGTGCTGGGTGACACCTTAGAGCGCAAGCAAACCCTTGAGGTGCTGCGACAGACGAAGGAGCAAGCGTTAGAGGCTTTTCGGCAAATCAAAACGCGCCACCCCGACTTTGACCTACACGCCACGCCGACCGAACAGGCGATGGCGTATGCCGAGGAGTTGCCTGAACCGCTGAAAAGCAAAGCCATCGCCCACATCCACGACCGTGACTTGTGCCGACGAGCCTACGAGATGCTAAAGCAGGGTAGGGGAGAGGCAGAGCAATTGGGGGCGATGTTGACAGAGCATCATCATTGGCTGCAAGTGTTAGGCGTCTCCACGCCCAAACTGGATGCGCTGGTGGACGCCGCGTTGCAAGCGGGTGCGTTGGGGGCGAAACTGAACGGTTCAGGGGGCGGCGGTTGCATGTTCGCCTTCGCCCCCAACCGCCAAAAGGAAGTCGCCGACGCCATTGAGCGGGCGGGTGGAAAAGCCTTCATCGTGGCGATGGCGGAAGGGGCGACGGCAACGCTAAAGTAAGCCAGCAAGGCAACGGGTGACTTTGCGCATTGTTCGTCACCCGCCTTCTACCAGTCGCCACTCGCTATTCGCCAGTCACTTCGCATGGGCAATGTTGCTTCGCTATCGGGGCAGGAAGTTGGTGGGCATCACGGTCTTGGACGCATCCAAGCGGTGAGGCAAGGCGGGGCAAAGGGCGATGACCGACATCGCTTACTCGGTCAATGGCGTGCCTATTCGGTTAACAGAGGAACGGTGGCGGCATATCGTCACCGAGCACCCTGAATTGCGTGGTCGGCGAGGGGATTGCTTGGCAGTGATTGAAAATCCCGATGTGGTCATGCAAGGCTATGGCGGGGCGTTGGTAGCAGCCAAAGGTTATGGGCGACGCCGTTACCTTGTGGTGGTTTACCGAGAAGTTTCTGCCAACGACGGCTTTGTTATCACAGCCTACTTTGTTCGTCGGCTTAAAAGGAGGGTTGTCCTATGGCGACCATGATCGGGCGATCGGCGAAGACCCAACGATTGATTGCGCAGGTGTTAGAACTTGGCAAACGGGTCGCTGAGTTGGGTGACGAGGATGTGTGGCTTAGTTACGATCGGGAAGCCGATGTGCTGTATGTGAGTTTCGGGCATCGGCAAGAGGCGACGGACACCGTTGAGTTGGACGACATCGGGGTATTGCTTCGCTATCGGGGCAGGAAGTTGGTGGGCATCACGGTCTTGGACGCTTCCAAGCGGTGAGGCAAGGTGAAAGGCGATGGGACGAAAGGGCGTGATTTTGGCGGCAGGGCAAGGGACGCGGTTGCGCCCGTTGACGGAGCGGACGCCGAAGCCACTCATTGAAATCGGTGGGCGCCCCTTTCTGGCTTACCTTTTGGAGCGCTTCCGCTATGCAGGTTGCGAGGAAGTGTTGTTGGTCATCGGGCACTTGGGCGATCAAATCGTCCGCCGATGCGGCGAAAAGGCTTTCAGCATGCGGTTGCGCTATGCGTGGCAACCCATCCCCGAAGGGACGGCGAAAGCGTTGCTGTTGGCGGAAGAGTTTGTCGGCGACGAACCCTTTTTGATGAGTTGGGGCGACATCGTGGCGGCACCCGAAAATTACACCGCCCTTTGGGAACGCTATGAACAGGGCGATTGTGCGATGGTCATGTCGGTCAATTGGATGGACGATGTGTCGGCGGGCGCCGATGTGACTTTGGACGGCGAGCGAGTCGTTGACATCGTGGAGAAGCCACCAAGTCCGAAGGCGGGTTGGAACCAAGCGGGCATCTTCGTCATTGCCCCCCGCATCTTCCCCTACCTTCGGCAAGTGCGACCGTCGCCACGCGGCGAGTATGAGTTCACCGATGCCGTTCGGTTGATGGTGCGGGCGGGCGAGAAGGTGGTCGCTTTGCCCGTGCAAGGTTACCGCTACGAGTTGGGCAATTGGGAGCAATTGCGGGCATTGGAACAAGTCGCCCATCAATTAACTTTGCGCCCATGACCTTGCGCGTATGCCATGAAGGCGCAACACAAAAAGCCTTCCTGCTGGAATGACTCACAGTCACGGAAGAAGGGACGGAGAACGCCCATGCGCCGACAGCATTGGCGCGGTTTATCGGGCGTGTTGCCGTTGGTGACGGTTGCCCTGTTAGCGATGTGGGGCGTCGCGATGCTTCGCCGCCACACTCCGACACCCCGTTCCTTGCCCGCCTTGCGAGGTGAGGCGGTGTTTTTGCGGGAGCGTTGTTACACCTGCCACACCATCAACGGTCAAGGTGTGGCGCTGAAAGGGGCATGGGTGGAGTTGATCCAATTCAGCGACCGACCCATCGCCGAACTGGTTGCTTTTTTGCGGGAGAAGCGAGTTCGCCCCAGCGGGGAGCGTTCCATCATGCCTTCTTACGCCCATTTGCCCGATGGCGATTTGCTAACTTTGGCACACTTCATCCGCCAACTTTCATCGCGTTCTAAAATGCCCGCTATCTGGCAAGGTGAACCGCAACGCCCCAACTGGCACCAACGGGATGATTTCATCCTCACGCACGGCAAAGACATGGAGCGCAACCCCGACCTTTGCTGGCAATGCCATCGTCAGTGGGACGGGAAAGACTTGGGCTTGCGCTTCTGTCAAGGCTGCCATCAAACGCGGTTGCCCGAATCGCATTTGCGCCCTGATTGGCTGAAAACCCATGTGGTGCTGGCGAGGGACGAGCAAGGTTTACCGCAAAAAGGTGAACCCCACTGGCTGCGGCGAAACCGCGTCTGCATGGCTTGTCACACCGACGCTGTCAGCACGCCCCTCAGTTGCAACGGTTGCCACGAGAAACTTTGGCATCGGGATGAGCGTGGCAAGTTGGACGAATGGGTGGCGGTGACGCACGGCATCAAGTGGCATCAATGGCGACAGACTTGCGCTCGTTGCCACACGCAGCAAGCGCAGGAATGTGACGCTTGTCACGGCACGGCAATGCCCCACCCACCAAATTGGTTGCGGCGCACTCGTCATCGGGTCGGTGTCGCCGATGATGCCCACGAGCGGGAAGGGAGCGCTAACCCCCATCTTTGCCTCCAGTGCCATGCGCTGCGAGTTGATCCTTTGGGCGATGGTCGGGCAAAGCGGGTGGGTTGCGATGAATGCCATTGGCGAAGGCGTCCTGAGTGGCGGCGGTTGTTCGGGGCGCGCCCCGAAGACCACACGCCTGATTGGCGGCAGCGCCATGCGACCCTCGCTCGCGGTCAAGAGGGGCGATGCCAGTTGTGCCATCACAGTCCGCAAGGGTTGGTCGGCACCGACAGTTGCTTCCAGTGCCACCAAACGGAGATGCCTCACCCGCCCGATTGGGCGTTGCGAGCGCATGGACCGTTCACGCAACAAAAGGGCAAGCGCACTTGCTTTGCGATGTGCCACCAACCCGACCATTGCACCAAATGCCACTTGCCTGACGAATTGGCACGGATGCGCTGAGGGCAGTGGCATCGCCCTTGCCTGAATGTCATAATGTTGGCATTTATTGCTAAGGCACTGGGTTGGGCAAAACTATCCGTTGCCGACCGAGGGAGCGTGATAGGGTGGGCGGGAAGTTTGTCTGGGTCGGCGTTTTTTTGTCGCTGCTGGTGGCAAGCGGTTTCGCCCAAGAGATGGGGCGATTGCGGGGGACGGTGAAAAATGCGAAGGGCGAACCGATTGCGTTGGAAGTCGTCACGGCGACCCATTTGGCGACGGGCAAAGTGATGCGTGCCCTCACCCAAAAGGATGGCACTTACCTTTTCCCGTCCTTAACGCCGGGCATCTGGCGGTTAGAGGTCAATGTGCGGGATTACTTTCGGGCGAAGCGGGACGGCGTTTTGATCGTGGCAGGCAAGGAAGCCGTCGTGGATTTCGTCCTCTACCCACTCGTCCAAATCCCTACTGACCGACCGTTGGGTCATGCTGGTCCGTCTCCTCTGACAGCGCCGACTCCTGAGCAAGACTTTGCGCCCATCCCCGACCGATGGCGGTTGGGCTTTCCCGACATCCGCCGTTATTTTGACCGCCCCGGCGAAATCCCCTACTTGCGTGGGCATCCGAAAAACCCTTATCGGCAGAATGTCCTGAAGGGCGACTACCCGCTCTTTGGACAGGATTACTTCGTCAACTTGACGCTGGCATCGGAGATGCTCATGGATGCGCGAAGGCTTCCGACGCCCAGTGCCGTCAGCGGGGCGCGGGCGGGCAACATCCCTTTCTTTGGCAAGGGTGAACAGGCTGCCTATTCGCAAACTTTGCGCTTTGGCTTTGACCTTTACAAGGGCAACCCCGCCTACCGACCCCGCGACTGGTTCTTCCGCGCCGTGCCCGTCGTCAACTTCAACTATGTGGCGACCCGCGAGAACAATGTCGTGGATGTGGATGTTCGGCGCGGACAGACGCGCTTTGACACCCACTTCAGCGTGGACGATTTGTTCGTTGAGAAGCGGTTGATGCGCCTGAGCCCTTATTACGACTTCGCCAGTTTGCGGGCAGGCGTTCAGGGTTTCAACGCCGACTTTCGGGGCTTTCTGTTCGTGGACAACGAGCCCGGCGTTCGCCTGTTCGGCAACGACAAAGCCAACCGCTACCAGTTCAACCTTGCCCTCTTTCCGATGCTGGAAAAGGACACCAACAGCGGGCTCAATCGGCTCTTTCGGACGCGGCGCCAGACGGTGGCTTTGTTGAACCTTTATCGGCAGGATTTTTTGCGCAACGGGTTTGACAGCGCGTTCACCATCGCCCACAACCGCGACCGACCCGCCATCGTCTACGACGACAACGGCTTCCTCGTCCGACCGACGCCCATCGGGTTTGTCGTGCCCGTTCAGGGCATCCCGCGCCCACAAAGTTTGCGGGTGTGGTATTTGGGTTGGGCGGGCAACGGTCACATTGACCGTTGGAACATTTCTCACGCCCTTTACTGGGTGATGGGCAAGGATGATTTCAACCCCATCGCGGGCAAACGCATTGATGTCAACGCCTATCTGTTGGCGGCGGAAGTTTCTTACGACCGCGATTGGCGGCGTTATCGGGCGTCCTTCGTCTTCGCGTCGGGCGACGGCGACCCGACGGATAACGATGGGCATGGTTTTGACACTATCGTAGACAACCCCAACTTCGTCGGCGGACCCTTCAGTTTCTGGGTTAGTCAAGGGCTGCGCTTGGCAGGCACGAGTGTCGGCTTGGTTCACCCCTTCAGTTTCCTGCCCAACTTGCGCAGTAGCAAGTTGCAAGGGCACGCCAACTTCGTCAACCCAGGGCTGTTGCTCTTCAACTTGGGCATGGACATTGACTACACGCCCCGAACCCGCTTTTTCGTCAACGCTAACTACTACCGCTTCCATCGCGTCCAACCGCTGGAGTTGGTGCTCTTTCAAGCCCCCATCCGCCACGACATCGGTTACGAGGTCAACTTCGGTGTCCGCTATCGCCCTCAATTGAACGACAACATCGTTTTCGTCGGCGGCATCGCTGCGTTTTTCCCCGGTGGCGGCTTTCGCGACATTTACGAACGGCGCAAAGTCTTGTTCTCCCTCTTCGGCGGCTTCACGCTGGCGTATTGAGTCACGGCGAAAGGAAGGCGAAAAGGAAGGTGATGGCGATGGGTTGGTGGTGTGGGCGGGGTGTGACGACCTTGTTGCTGCTTTCGCTGCTGGCGACCGCTTTCTGGACAAATTGTGGGCGTCAAAGGGATGGATGGCTGGCGGCGCAGGGACAACCGACGCGGGTGTCCTTGCCCAGTCATGGCTGCGAAAGTTGCCATGTCGGCATTGAAAGCACCCACCAGACCGCTGACGGAAAAACGGATAAGACCCTCAACATCAGTTGCGTGGATTGTCATGGCGGCGATGGCACGGTGATGCGCCCCGCCAACACGCAGCCCGGCGACCCCGCTTATGAAGCCGCCAAGCGCCGCGCCCATGTCGCCCCCAAGTTCGCCGAAATATGGCAAGGCAGTGGCATCCCCGAACGCCTTTACACGACTTGGCTTCAGGAAGACCCTGCTTTCATTCGCTTCGTCAACCCGACAGATTTGCGCGTCGTGGACATCGCTTGTGGCGAGTGTCACGGCGAAATTGTTCGGGCAGTCAAAAAGAGCATGATGACGCATGGGGCGATGCTCTGGGGCGCTGCCCTTTACAACAACGGCGCCTTCCCCATCAAGACGCCCCGCTTCGGCGAAAGTTACAACTACGATGGCTATCCCCAACGGTTGCAAACAGTGCCTTTGCCGACGGAAGAAGAGCGTCGGTTCAAAGGCATCTTGCCCTTCCTTGACCCCTTGCCCCGATGGGATGTGGCGCAACCCGGCTCCACTTTCGTGTTGCGGGTTTTTGAGCGGGGCGGCGAACCCCGCTCCGAAGTCGGCTTGCCCAACCGCTTTGAGGAAGCGGGCAAACCCATCGTCAAGTTGTCGCCGCGCGGGTTGGGAACTTTTTTGCGGGTTGATCCCGTGTTCATCGGCTTGCAAAAGACGCGCCTTTTAGACCCGATGCTCAGTCTGCCGGGCACCAACGACCATCCCGGCGATTACCGCAACAGTGGGTGCGCCGCCTGCCACATGGTTTACGCCAATGACCGCGACCCGATGCATTCGGGTCCGTATGCCCAATACGGCAACAGCGGACAAAGTTTCAGTGGCGACGAAGCGCTGCGGCTGGCGCAAAAACGGGGCGAACGCGGTCACCCTGTCCGCCACCAGTTCACCAACGCCATCCCGTCCAGCCAGTGCATCACCTGCCACATTCACCCCGGCACGCTGGTCATGAACACTTACCTCGGCTACCTTTGGTGGGACGACGAGACGGACGGCGAATGGCTGTATCCCAAACGCCAACGCTTCCCCGACCCGAAAGACGAAGTGGAAAGTTTGCTGCGCAACCCCGATGCGACCTCGCTGCGGGGGCTTTGGTCCAACCTTTACCCCGACGAAGAGAACCACATGGGCATGAAAGCGGGACCGAACTTTTTGGAGCGGCTTTGGGAACTCAACCCAAAGTTGCGCAAGGTGCAATTCGCCGATTTTCACGGGCATGGTTGGGTCTTTCGCGCCGTCTTCAAAACCGACCGCAAGGGCAACTTGCTGGATGCCAACGACCGACCGATTGACCCCGAAGACCCCGACAAATGGCGCAAAACTGTTCACCTGCGCGACATCCATTTGGAAAAGGGCATGCACTGCGTTGACTGCCATTTCAGCCAAGATGTGCATGGCAACGGGAAGTTGTATGGCGAAGTCCGCAACGCCATTGAAATCAGTTGCACCGACTGTCACGGGACGCTGACGAAACCTATCCGTCGGCTGCGGGACTTGGTCACGACCGGTCCTGCCGCTCCCGAACGCGGGACGCGGTTGGGCGTTCGGCGCACGCCCTTCGGCGAAGAGCAGTTCTACTTCAAAGACGGCAAGTTGTTCCAGCGGTCTATGGTTGTCAAGGGCTTGGAGTGGGAAGTGCCCCAAGTCGCCGACACCGTTGACCCCAACTCCGATTGGGCGAAACGCAATCCCGAAAAGGCATTGCTGTCGCGGCTGGCGAAAACGATGCAAGTGGACGGAAAGACTTGGGGGCAAGTGCCCAAGTCCGACGACGATTGGGCGAAACTGGCGCACCTCAGCAACGACTTGGCGACCGACAAGCGCTTGCAAGCAAAGACGGGGCGGCGGGCGATGACTTGCGTTGCGTGCCATTCGGCGTGGGTGCCCAACTGTTGGGGTTGCCACCTGCCGATGAAAGCCAACTACCGAACCCGCAAGTTGCACTTTGAAGGCGAAGAATTGCGCAACTTCACGGCTTACAACTTCCAGACCATCCGCGACGACGCTTACATGTTGGGCGTGGACGGGACGGTGACGGGCAATCGCATTGCCCCTGTCCACTCCGCTTGCGCCATCGTCGTCAGTTCGCAGGATGCCAACCGCCAGTGGCTTTACTACCAGCAACAAACCATCTCGGCAGAAGGGTTGAGCGGGACGGCGTTTTCCACCCGTGTGCCCCACACCGTTCGGGCGAAAGAGACGAAGATGTGCGCCGATTGCCATGTCTCCGACCGCAACGACAACAACGCGTGGTTGGCGCAATTGTTGCTCTTGGGCACGCAGTTCGCCAACTTCATGGGGCGTTATGTTTTCGTCGGCGAAGGCGAGCACGGCTTGGAAGCCGTCGCCGTCGCCGAAATGTCCGAACCTGGCGCCATCTACGGCAGTTCGCTGCACGAATTGGCGTATCCCGAAAACTATCGCCGCTTCGTCTCAGGCGGTCGGCGCTTGAAGGAAGCCTACGAGCACCCCACGCCTGCCTACCATTTGCAAGCGCGGGGCGAATACCTGTATGTCGCCAAAGGGCATAAAGGCTTTGAGATTTTGGACATCGCCAACCTGCCCAACAAAGGCTTTTCAGAACGCATCGTCACGGCGCCCGTCTCGCCGAAAGGGCAGCGGTTGTTCGTCAAGACGAAGGACGCTCGCTATGTCGGTGTCCCGACGACCCAAGCCGTTGACCCGACCCGAACTCGTTTGCCCGAAAACGAAGAGCAGCCCGTCCACTTGCTTTACGGCTTTTTGTATGTCGCCGACGCGCAGGAAGGCTTGGTCGTCATCGGCAACCCACCAGGCGACCCGAACGGAGCGGGAATCTCCACCTTGCTGGACGGCAACCCACAAAACAACTTCATCCGCCGCGCCCGTTTGAAAGATGGCAGCGATGCCTTCAACCCCAATGGCGTGCTGAAAGGCGCCCGCTTCATCAAGTTCGTCGGCATCTACGCCTACATCGTTTGCGATGCGGGCATCGCCGTCGTCAACTTGGACGACCCGCTAATGCCCCGCTTGGTAACCGTCATCGGCAAGCCATTCCTGCGGGAAGTGCGGGCGTTGGATGCTCAGTTCCGCTACGCCTTCGTCGTGGATCGGGACGGCTTGAAAGTGCTGGACATCACTTTCCCCGACCGACCTGAGTTCGTTCGGGATGCCTTTGTGCCCATCAAAGATGCCCACCGCATTTATGTCGCCCGCACTTACGCCTACATCGCAGCGGGCAAGCAAGGGTTGGTCATCGTGGATGTGGAACGACCCGATAAGCCCCGCCTTGACCAAGTGTTCAACTCCGACGGGCAAATCAACGACGCCCACGATGTCCAGTTGGGCATGGTCAACAACAGCCTGTTCGCTTTCGTTGCCGACGGCAAAAATGGGTTGCGCATCGTGGAGTTGATGTCGCCCCGCCACACACCTGGCATTTTCGGTTTCTCGCCCCGACCGACCCCACGCCTGATCGCTACTTACAAAACGCACGGCGAAGCCGTCGCCCTTTCCAAAGGCATTGACCGCGACCGTGCGGTGGACGAAAGTGGCAACCAAATTGCCGTCTTCGGGCGACGGGGCGCCCGACCCCTCAACAAAGCGGAGATGCAACGGCTTTATTGGCGAGACGGCAAGTTGTTCACAGTGCCCGACATCCGAAAAGCCAGCGATGTCTTTCAAGCGATCGCCTCGGGACGCTTGATGCCCCCATCCGAACGACGCTTCGCCCGACGGTAACGGGAGCGACGAACCGATGGGACGCTGGCGCTTTTTGTGTGCTGTCCAACTGGGAGTGATGCTTGTGACTGTCTGGTGGCAATCGGCGACACCGCAAACGCCATCGCTTTCGCCGCGCCAACGGTTGACAGCGTTGAAGTTCGTCGGTGACGGTCCGTGCTTTCAGTGCCACTACCGTTTCGCCGATGAGTGGGCGAGCGTGAAAGGGCACAGCGACAAAATCATGGCGATGACCATCTCCAACGCCTTAGCGGACGCCTTGACGAAAGCGTTGTTGGTTGCGCCACCCTTTTCCCCGACGCTGCCGTTGTCGTCATCCCGCCCCAGCAGTTGCGAAACTTGTCACGGACCTGGCAGCCGCCATGTCGCTGGGTTACGAGACCAAATCGTCCGATGGCGTCGCCTCCGACGCCCGCAGGATGCTGCCGACCCGCAACGCCTTGACCGCACCAAACAGGAAGCCATCTGCCTTCCTTGCCACGCCCAAATCTTTGAGCGCCGCAAGGAGAATTGGGCGCTTAGCCCCCATCGCCCCAAAGTCGTTCAAGTTTCCGCGTCGTCTCAAACCGTCCCCTCGTCGGTCAGCGCCGTTCGCCCTTCGCCGAAAACGCCCATCCCGCCCAAATCCCTTCCTCCGACTTGCACCGATTGCCACGAAGTCCACCATCCCCACAAAATCCGCGCCGCCGATTTGATGCGGTTGCCGATGGAGCAGAACTGCACGCAGGCAGGTTGCCACCAAGACATCCCGCACAAAAGTTCGCCGACGATGCGGCTGCATCACCCGCTCCGTTACGAGAGCGGCAGAAACAAAGGTGTGGCGATTTTGGATTGGCGCAAGGAGGGCGCTTCCTATGAGTGCGGTGTCTGCCACACCCCACATGGCAACCGCGAGTTGTGGCAATTGCGTTCGTTCCCCGAAAAGCCGTCCCGTCGCTATTTGCGCTTGAGCGAGCCAGAGCAAATCGCTGAAGATTTCGTGACGCTATGCGCCAACTGCCACACGGGCAAACCCAAAGAACCCCGCGCCATCGGTTACGACATCACGGATCACGGCGAAGTGGAGCGCAAGGAGTGGACGAAGTTGCACCAGACACCCGAACTTTGGTCAGCGAGTTGGCGCAAGCGACAACCCTTCCCACGCCCTGATGCTTACTGCGTTTTGTGTCACGGACCGAACTCATGCGCGGGCGCGTGCCATCGGGCAGGCACGATGCCACCCAACTACAAGATGCCCGACGGTTGGGGTTGGCGACCCGGCGGCGTTTACATCCACCAGCCACGCAAAGGAAGGCAATGAACAACCCAACAAGGATGGCGGCGCAAAAGGCGCGCTGGGCGATGGAGAAAGCGTTGTCGCAGACATCGGCAAGGAGGGGAGCACCATGAGCGTTCGTTGGGCATGCGTGACGATGGCGATGTCGGTGGCGTTGTTGGTGGTGGGACTTTGGCACGGTCAACCCGCCCGCAGCGCAACGCAGCAAAAGTATCTCGGCGACTCCAAGCAGTGCACCAAGTGCCATCCCAACGACGGTCAAAAGCACTTGCCCTACTTCAACGGTTGGAAGGAGACGCTGCACGCCAAGCAGCAGCCCAAAGACGACGAACCCGTGACGATGATTTACCGTAAGGTCACGGGTTTCTCGCTGAAGGGCGAGACGGCGGACTGGCTGGAAGATGGCATCGGTTGCGAGAGTTGTCACGGACCCAACGCCGACCACGCCGCCACGAAGACGCGAGAAGAAGCCTTAAAGACGACCTACGCAGGCAAATTTGGGATTGAGCCAAAGGGCAACGACTTAGCCCACAACCCTTTCCCGCCTGACGAAATCGCCAAAGCGCAGCAGGCGGCGATGATGTGCGGGCAGTGCCACGCCGTTTGGGTGAAAGATGGTAAGGAAGTTCCGCCTGCTGGCTTTGACATCCCTCCGACAGGTCCGACGGACTTGTTCAAACTCGCCCAATTGGGCAAAGCCAGCGACAGCCTTCGGACGCGGCAGTATGGCGAGTGGTATGACAGCCCACACTACAAAAAGGGCGTTTGGTGCGCCACCTGCCACGACCCCCACGCCAAAAACCATCGCGTCCAATTGCGCAAGCCTGTCAACGAGTTGTGCAGCACCTGCCACCAGAACGAGAAGGACATCGCCAAGCATGTGCAGGAGATGGCGCAAAAGCACATCCCCGATGTCAAGGTCAAAGTCACGCCCGATATGGAATGCGTCCCCTGCCATATGCCCAACCACTCGCACCGCATGACCAATCAGGAAGCCGCCGACTACATGAAGGCGAACAAGGACAAACTCAGCCAGTAACGGAGGCGATGGGGATGGGCAAAAGCGTGGGTTGGGTCGGCGTCCTGATGTTGGCACTTTGGGGTTGCGGGGGCGGACACTTGCCAACCTCCGCGCCCAACTTCCCGTCCAGCGCGCCCCTTGCCGCTTCCCGCTTGACAGCAGCCGATGTTGCCCAAATCGTGGAGCGGGCAGCCAGAGCCGCCAACGACAACACGATGGTCATCGCCGTTGTGGATCGGGCGGGGAGGGTGTTGGGCTTGTTCAAAAAAGCCAACGCTCCCATCACCTACACGACGACCAACGGACAAACCTTTTCACCTGAAGCCGTCGCCGTTGCTTTGGCGCGGACGGCGGCTTTTTTCAGCCACGACCAAGCGCCCTTGTCGTCGCGCACCGTCCGTTACATCAGCGGGAGACATTTCCCGCCGGGTGTCCAGAACACGCCCAACGCTGCCCTTTGGGGCATTGAGCACACCAATCGGGGTTTCGTGCAGGCGGGCAATCCAGCGGGTTTAGTGTTGCCCGATTTTGCAGGGTTGAACACGCCGCCCTTGGTTGGCATCGTCACGGGCAAAGCCGACCTTGCTGACACCGATGCGACAGCCGTCAACCCTGGGGGCGTGCCGATTTACAAAAACGGGCACTGCGTCGGGGGCATCGGGGTGACCGTCGGCAATGCGGGTATCCCGTCAGCGGCACCGTCACGCGCCGATTACGAGCGCAACATGGCGATTGCCGAGTGGGCGGCGTTTCACGGTGCCTTTGGTGACGACCCGACGCAGTTTCTCGGGGCATTTTTGCAAACGCTGCCGCCTCCCAAATTCGTCGTCGTAGATGGCATCGCTTTGCCCTTCGTCCAAAACACGCAACCGCCAGCAGGCGTGATGCCAGACAACAGCGGTTTCCCCGCCCCGATGGGCGCTTGGGTGGTTAACCCTGCGACCAACCCCTCCATCGGTCAACCCTTGCCCGACGAAATGGGCGTTCAAGATGCCAACGGCGCTTACTTGCTTGGTCCAATGGCGGCGGATTTGAACATGGACGGAACGCCGACAGTGGCGGAAGTGGACGCTATCGTCCAAGCGTGCATCGCCATCGCCAACCGCACCCGCGCCGTCATCCGCTTGCCCGTCGGCAGCCGTTGCCGCTTCGCTTTCGCCATCGCTGATGCGAACTTGAATGTCGTCGCCGTCTATCGGATGCGGGATGCGACGATGTTCAGCGTGGATGTCGCTGTCACCAAAGCCGTCAACATGGTGCACTTCAACACGGCAGCGGGGCAGGCGGCGTTGGCGTTGCCGCCCCATCCCAGCGGTCAACCTTGGGCGTTGACCAACCGCACCCTGAACTTTGGCAGCCAACCCTTCTATCCGCCCGGCATTGACGGCAGCGCACCAGGTCCGTTTTTCAACCTGTTTCAGACCGACTTCACGAACGCAGGCACGCAAGGTGGTGGGCGGGGTGTCGTTTGGTTTGCGGGGAGTGTTCCGCTGTATCGCAACGGTGTTTTGGTCGGCGGGTTAGGCGTCAGTGGCGATGGCGTGGAGCAGGACGACTATGTGGCGGCATTGGGCAACCCCAACGGCTTTCCCGGCTACGAGCCACCTGTTGACCGACGGATTGACAACTTGGTGCTTAATGGCGTGCGATTGCCTTGGTTGAAATTCCCGCGCAACCCTGAAGGGTGAACTGCGATGGTGCGGGCATCGCCGTCCGTTTTGACGCCGAAGGAAGTGGATGTGCACCTAAACGCCCTGAAAGACGCCCCGTTGCTGCGGGGCTTGGGGGGCGGTCGCATCCGCCAACTCGTTGAGCGCCCCGACACCCTTTTTTTCCGACTGGACGATGGGGCAGAAATCGCTTGGCAACCCGCTGACAAACCGACGCATGTTTTTGTGCTGGCGCGGGGCAATTTGCGGCGGCGCGGCGAAGAAACGGTCGCTTACCAAGCGGGCGAAGTGCTTGCCGAAGGGCAACCGACTATCTTCATCGCCGAGGCAGAAAAGGACAAGCGGGGGCAAGTCATTCAACCTTGCGTCCTTGTCGCTTTCAACGCTGACGAGTGGCGACGGTTGATGGACGAAGCGCCGAAGTTGCGGGAGTGGGCGACGCAATTGAAAGCGATGCCTTTGTTTGCGGAAGTCGCCGACGGCGATTGGCTGCGATTGCTCAACAGCGACGGCGTGCAGTTTCGCCGATTCGCATCGGGCGAAGTGATTTGCCGTGAGGGGGCACGGGAGACGACGGCGTATTTTCTGCTGCGGGGCATCGTGGAAGTTTACGAGACGCGACAGGGTAGGGAAGAACACATCGCCGAACTGACGGATGGTGCCATCTTCGGCGAAATTGGGGCTTTGAGTTTGTGCGTCCGCACCGCCTCTTGCCGAGCAAAGACGGAGGGCGTTGCGTTGGAAGTGGACGGGCGCCCTTTGCGCCGTTTTCTCAAGCGGGCGCCCAAAGTCGCCCAAGTCGTCTACCGCCACTATTTGGAGCGGGGCTTGTTGGACTTGCTGCGCGACCACAAACTCAAAGACATCCTCTCACCTGAGACAGTCCAGCGCATCGTCGCAGGCAACTTTGTCCAATTGCGCAGTTACGAACCGCAGGAAGTCATCCTGCAGGAAGGGGTCACCGATGCCGACCTTGCGGAACGCCTCGCCCGCAAGGAGAGGGTCAAGTATGAGCGGGTGGAAGGGCTTTACATCGTCCTGTTCGGGCATGTCGCCGTCACGAAAGGCAACCGCATCCTCGCCTATCTTGGTCCTGGCGGTTATTTCGGCGAACTGTCGCTGTTGACAGGTAATCCGCCGATGGCGACAGTCGTGGCGGTGGAAGATGCCGATTGTGCCTTCATTCCCAAGGAGCAATTTTTCGCCCTGATGGAAGAAGACGCCTTTTTCCGCGAAGCGATGCTACGGGTGGCTCGCCAACGGTTGGGCGGGCAAGTGGCGGAAGTGCCGCCCTTAGAGCAGCGCCTGATGGAACGGATGCGCCAACTTTTCGCCCCCTTCCAGACCGACGAAAACATCCGCACTTTTGCCCCCAGCGAAATCATCGTGCGGGAGGGCGAAGTCGGCGATGCCTTTTACATCCTGCTTTCGGGTTGGGCGCAAGTTTTGCACTACTCACCCCGATTGCGCCGCGACATCACCATCGCTTTGCTCGGACCAGGACAGTTTTTTGGCGAGATGGCATTGCTGCGGGAAGCCAGCCGAACGGCAACGGTGCGGGTCGCTGCTGCATCGGTGGGAGAAGTGCAAGTTTTGTGCATCCCTCGCGACCACTTTCTGAGCGTGTTGGCGCATCATCCCGATGTCCGCGCCGACTTGGAACGGTTGATGGACGAGCGGGCTAACGCTTTGCAGCGGCGGATGGCGACGGAAGATGTCGTCTACGAGCAATTAGCCAGCGAAGAGATTTTCGTCGGCGATGCCGTGATGATGATTGACCTGACCCGCTGCATCCGTTGTGGCAATTGCGTGACGGCGTGCGCGATGGTGCATGACGATGGCATCAGCCGCATCAATTGGCAAGGACCGACGCTGACCGATGGCAAACCCATCGCCCTCTTTCCCTTCGTCTGCCGCCACTGTGTTGACCCCGTTTGCATGCGGGATTGTCCGACGACAGCGATTGTGCGGGGCGAAGAGACGGGCGAAATTTACATCCGCCCCGACCTTTGCATCGGTTGCCGCGCCTGCCTGCGCAATTGCCCCTACGGCGCCATCCAAATGCAGCCCGTCCCTCAAAGCAGCGAAGCGATGCCCCAAACTTCCCGACCGACGGACGGGTTGATAGCGTGGCTGCGGCGGTTGTTCGGTCAACCTTCTCTAACGCCGTCACCTGCCACACCTTCAACAGCGTCCGCTTTGTTAGCCGTCAAGTGCGATTTGTGTCGCGGCATGGCGTTTCAAGCCTGCGTTTACCACTGCCCCGTCGGAGCGGTCTGGCGCATTGAACCCCGCAAGTTTTTCGGCTGACAAAAATCCAGAAGAAGGGTGACGCAGAAAGATGGCAGCGCGGCTTTCGCCCCTCCATCCCCGCTACCGACCCGAAACGCCCGCCCCCAAAGGTTTGCCGACACAAAGTTGGTTGCTGCATGCCATCGGCATCATCACAACGGCAGCGGGGGGATGGTGGCTTTGGCAACGCTACCTGCGTTATGTCGCAACGATGCCGCCCCGCGCCAGCAGCGATGACGGCATCTGGTTCGGTTGGGTCGCCGCTGGGTTGATGACTTTCCTGACGCTTTACGGCGTGCGTCGGGGCATCCTCGTTCCTGCCCGATGGCTGCCGACGCTTTACCGCTTGCCCCTCGGAAGCCTTCAAGGTTGGCTTTGGCTGCATGTCTACCTGAGTTTGCTTTGCGCCCTCGCCATCGGTTGCCACATCGGTTGGCGGGTTAAAGGTGGTCTGTTTTACTGGATGCTCATTGCCAGCATCATCGTTGCCTTTGTGTCGGGCTTTTGGGGTGTTGTCGCCTACACTCTCTTGAGGGATGGGTTGACGCGCTTTGAAGGGCAACCGCTATATGTGACGGCACTGTGGAAGCATTATCGGTGGCTTTCGGAAGTCCTCGCCCAATTGCGAGAAGGCAAATCCTTCGCCGAAAGCGTGGACGCTGTGGAGGCAAAGTGGCGGGAAACAGACGGTCTTGCTCAAACCGCCGCGTGGCTTTACGAACTCGCCTACCTTTTGGCGAAATTGCGCCGAACGCCTGAAGGCTTTGTTCGCGATATGGAACGATGGGCATGGGCGATGATGCAGAGCGAAGATAACGAGCGGCAACGGGAGCGATGGAAAAGCACCGCCGTGCAGGCGTTGGCGATGTTGCTGGAAAATGCTCCCGAAGGTCAAGAGAAATTGCTGGCGAAATTGCGACAGCGACTGGGTTGGGAAATCGCTTTGCAAATCGCCATGCGGGGCTGGATCGTCCTTCACACCATCGCTGCCCTCATCGCCTTTCTGTTGACGGTCGCCCACATCGTCACGGCGTTTTACTGGTGATGGCGATGCGACGAGTGACAGTTTGGCAATGGTTGGCGTGTCTGCTGGCGGCGTTGCTTTTGGTCTTTTGGGCGCACCGACGGGAAGCGCCCGAACGGTTGCCATCGCCGTTGCAAGCCAGCAATGGCACTTGCGTCAGCGCCCGATGCCATGCGGGCATGGACGACCCGCATCGGACGGACATGCTTCGGTGCGTGGATTGTCACGGCGGCAATCCCGATGTGCCCGAACCGAAATCCGATGACCCTAAAGCGTGGCTGGCGATGATGCGCCGCGCCCATGTCGCCATGCCCAAAGGCGTGACCGAGAAGCAAATGGGCACCGTTGCCTTCCTTGACCGACTGCCTTCTGACTTCATCCGCTTTGTCAACCCGTCCGATTTGCGCGTCGCCGAGCGAACTTGTGGTCAAGCGGAATGTCACGGGATTTTGCGGGGCGATGTCGTGCGACGGGTGAAGCATTCACTCCACGCCACCTTATCAGGCTACAGCCTGCTTGCGGCGCAACTGGGCGAAAGCGCCGAAACTTTCGGCATCCACAGCATCACGGCATGGAAGCCAACACCGACAGCGGGAGCGGTCAACGAGTTGCGCCATTTTGGGGCGTTGAAGCCTTCGTCCCTTGCCAGCACCCTCTTGGGCAATTGCGTCCAATGCCACATCCAAGCCTATCCGCCCCAGTCGCAGAAGGGAGCGTTTCATGCCAGCGGCTGCGCCGCTTGCCACATGCCCTACGCCGACGACGGCAAAAGCCAAGAGGCACATTGGCAACCTCTCGCCAGAGTAAGGCAAAGTTGGCGCACCGCCCATCCCTTTGTCCATGCCTTTTTGCCTCGTCCCGATGACACTAAGCCCATCGGCTTACCGAAAATGAGCCAATGCCGTCATTGCCACACGCAAGGGATGCACATCCAGCAAAACTTTGTCGGCAAACACGGCGAAGCCGACATCCATTTCCGACGCGGGATGATTTGCTCTGATTGCCACACCGATGCTGACATGCACGGTGACGGAAACCTCTACATGCGCCAAGCGATGGCGGTGGAAATCCGATGCGAAAGTTGTCACGGCATCGTTGATCACCCCGCCACGATGCGCACCGCTAACGGTCGTCCCGTCCCGAACTTGCGACGGTTGCCCGACGGCAAATTCGTGTTGCGAACCCATGACCAACGGTTGCGTTTCGTCCCGCAAGTCATAGACACCCTTGACCCTGCCAAAACACCCAAAGCCGCTGAGGCGCATGGACGGTCAGGCATCCGCAAAGGCGTCGGCGTGGCGCAAGCGACGCTGAAAGGTTTCTCGCATTTAGACCGACTGGAATGCTCCGCCTGCCACATGGGCGGGATGTTCCAACCCCTGCGGGGTCATTTCCTCGTGGACAAACGACGCTCGGTGGCAAGCACCTTGACAGGAACACCTGTCGCCTCGGTGACGCAAAACTTTCCTTCCGAACCGCCCCCACAAATCCTTTTGGGCATCAACCATCGGGGACGCATCGCCCCGTTCATCGCCCATCCCGCCGCGCTATTCATCGTCAATCCCGACGGCACGAAAGCGCAACGCCTGCCCGTTTCGTTGTTAACCAACCGTCCCGCCCGCACCTTTTTGCCCCTTGCGCCCCACAGCGTCACCAAAACCGCTTTGGCTTGTCGTGACTGCCATTTCACGCCCGACCGCCGCAACGCCTCAGCGGTGCGCCGCGCCGTCGGGTTGGGCACAAACATCGTTGACCGATTGACGACAACCGATGGGAAACCGATTGCCGATTTCGGCATCCCCGACGCTCGCCCGTTGGATGCTGCCACCTTGCACCGCATCTTGCAGGTCATCCTCCCGCCTTAGGCGACTTTTTCGGCAACGCAAAGTCACCGTGCTGGACATGGCACGCCACGCAGTCAGTCAACTTGCCCTTGCTTTTCTCCGCAAAATGGGCTCGGCGCATCCGCAGGGCATCAGGGGTTTCGCCCGCGATGGGATGGCAAGTCGTGCAACGCTCATTGGCGACTTTTTGGGGGCGAAACTTTTTGCCCAAATGCTCCGTGTGGCAATCGGCACACTCCAACGCCTTCAGCGGTCGCCAAACCTCTTGCGCCTTCACTTTCTCCATGCGGTCGGGGCGATGGGCAGGGATCAAAAGGCGCTGGTCAGGATGGCATTTCAGGCATCGCTCATCCGTCACGCCCCGAAAGGGCACATGACAGGCAGAACACAAATCCGATGCCCCCGACTTTTGCACCGCTTGCCGCCGAAACGCCTCGCCATCGTGGGCAAGGGACAAGCCACCTGGCATGAAGGTTGTTTTTGCCCCCATCAGCAACCCGAAAAGAAGCAGCAAATTCGCAAGAGCCATTGCTGCCAACAGGGAGCGACGCTCAAAGGGTTCGGAAGGCATGGGCGTGACCTCCCCACAGCGATTGTAACAGCCCCGAACACTCAAGGAACCCGCCAGACAACGGCAGCATCATTTGTCACGGCGTCGGCAAAACGATTGCCACGCCCAAACCCGTTTGGAGGTGATGTTGATGCGATTCGTGGTAGGCTTGATGCTGGCAAGTGTCGTTGGGTTGGCAGCCTTCGGGTTGGCGCAACACCAACATGGTGGCAAGGCGACGACGGTCACGGGCGAAGTCGTGGACTTGTCCTGCTACTTGACGCACGGGGCGAAAGGCGAAAGCCACGCCAAATGCGCAACGGCGTGCATCAACAAGGGCTTGC
>Ga0209670_100235_pt1 | contig 35656 bp, 39 predicted proteins | sample PerSpoBPS_BMetaG_FD_184741 | JGI IMG/M metagenome (GOLD analysis project Ga0209670, IMG submission 184741) | Thermal spring microbial communities from Yellowstone National Park, Wyoming, USA - Perpetual Spouter B (PS_B) MetaG (SPAdes) (version 3) | ecosystem: Environmental > Aquatic > Thermal...
AATCGGTCCTCGTCGATCTCGGGAGCGGGGACGGCAGGGTCCCCATATCGGCCAACCGAGTCTTCGGTGCGAGGGCTGTCGGCGTCGAGGTGAACCCCAAGCTCGTCTCCTACTCGAGGCGCGTCAGAGACTCCATGGACCTCAAGGGCGTCGAGTTCGTTTGCGCTGATGCCCGATCGGTGGACCTGAGTGGAGCGGACCTCGTCTTCGCGTATCTGACGTCGGAGGCGCTGGAGGTCCTGAAGCCTGTCCTGCTGACGGCTGGAGAGGGAGCGACCGTCTTGACCCACGACTATCCGATCAGGGGCTGGAGGCCCAGCGAGGTCGTGGGCTTCCGCTCTTCGGAGACCCAGAGGATCCACACGTATTACGTCTACCGGCTGAGGGACGTCCTCGCGGAACGCCGCACCTCCTCGAGGCCCATCTCTTATGCTGGGCTCAGGGTTACGGAGCTGGTCCTCCTCGACCAGTAAAAGCACATATTACCTGCTGTGGAAGATAACGTCGCATGGGCAGGACTGCCAGGGAGATACTGAAGGTGGACGTCAACGAGGTCCTGAGGGATTTGCTGAAGGCCTACGCCGATGAGTGGCTGGCCCACTACCAGTACTGGCTTGCGGCCCAGTGGATAAGGGGGATCGACGCCGACACGCTGAGGCCCGTGCTCATGAAGCAGTCGATGGACGAGTTGAAGCACGCGGAGAAGCTGGCCCAGAGGATCATCCAGCTCGGAGGGAAGCCGGTGATGGACTTCGCCCAGCTGCTCACCACTTCGAGGTGCGGTTACATAGCCCCACCCGATGACCCGACAGACCTGAAGAGGGTGATAGAGGACGTGCTGAGGGCAGAGCAGTGCGCGATCAGGTTCTACAGCGAGATGGTCGAGAAGTACAGGCTCACCGACGTCGTCACCCACGAACTCTTCGAGGAGCTCCTGGAGGACGAGGTGGAAGACGAGGAGGAGTGGGAGAGGTTTCTGGCAAAGCTCTGACAGTCACGCATAATCGCAGGCGCTGACCGAGAGAACGTGTGAGGCGAGGGAGCTCAGGAAGGGATCCTGCGTCGAGGTACTTCGCCGAGGGCCTCACGCCGAGGGAGAGGGCCGCCTTCGAGGCAGGGATAGCGCTCGCGACCATCTACCACTCGCTCGTCGGCCTTCCCATACCAAGGACCGCTAAGGGAAGGGAGGAGCTCGCGAAGGGCGTGGCATCGGCCGTCCTCTCGCAGCCCTTCAGGAGGAGGGTGGTCGTGAGGCTTAGGGGGAGGAGGGCTGGCAAAGGGCCTTACTCCTACGGCGAGATAGGAGAGAGGGACGTCTCCGCGGAGGTATTCGTGGAATACGGAGGATGGGTGGTGAGGGCTAGGCTGGGTTACGTGAGGAGCCTGGGGTACCCGCTGATGAGGATCGTGGAGGTGCACCGCTCGAGGAAGGGGCCCGGTCGCTGAGCACCCTTAAACTCCCTCGGGGTCGTTTGGACCCTTCGCAACGCACGGTTGATTAGGGTGAGGGGCTTGGTTCTGCCGAATGCTCTTCCCGATCAGGTGCTTCAGCTGCGGCGCGCCGATCGGTCACCTCTGGGACAAGTACAGGGAGGGCGTCAACTCGGGGAGGAAGCCTGGAGAGGTCCTCGACGAGCTGGGCGTGAAGAGGTACTGCTGCAGGAGGATGTTCCTGACGCACGTCGAGTACATCGACGAGCTGCTCGAGTTCTACCAGCAGCGCGTCAAACAGCTCCGCAAGGCAGGAGAGGGATGAGAAGTTGGAAAGCAGAAAGGTCGAGGCGCTGAGGGCCAGGGTCGTCTTCGACAGCAGGGGCGACAAGACCGTCGAGGTCGAGGTCAGGGTCGACGGGTTCACAGCGAGGGCCGCAGCTCCTTCGGGGAAGAGCAGGGGGAAGAGGGAGGTAAGGCCGTTCGCTGAGGGAGGTCCGGAGGGTTCGGTCAGGGCGTTGAGGGAGGCATCCGGCAAAATCGTCGGCGCTACGCTCGAAAACCCGCTGGGCATCGACGTCCTTCTGAAAGAGGTCGACGGGACCGAGGACTTCTCGAGGATAGGAGGGAACGCTGCTCTCGCTACCTCGGTCGCTGCGGCCATCGCCTACGCCGGCTCAGGTGGTGAGTCCCTTTACAGGAGCCTCTCGAGACACCTCGGAGCCGATCCCGGGATACCGTTACCTCTCTCGAACGTCCTGGGAGGCGGCGCGCATGCGGGCTCCGGTGCGCCCGAGTTCCAGGAGTACCTGCTGATACCGGTGGGCGCGAGGGACGTGATGGAGGCGATAGAGACCAACGTCCTCGCATACAGGAAGCTCGGGAAGCTCCTCTCTCAGGAGGTCAGGGGTTATCCGCTGGGGAAGGGCGACGAGGGAGGTTACGCTCCTCCTATCGGGAACAGGAAGGCGTTGGAGCTCGTGGCCAGGGCTGCCGAGGAGACCTCAGATGAGACCGGAGTCAAGGTCGCGATAGGCCTCGACGTCGCGGGCAGCAACGTCTTCGACCCGAAGTCAGGAAAATACGCCCTCAGGTCCGACGGCCTCTACCTGACAGGCGAGGAGATGGTCTCGTATCTCGGCGAGCTCGTCGACGAATTCGGCATCGTTTACCTGGAGGACCCCTTCTCCGAGGACGCACCGGATCTCTTCGCTGAGCTGCAGCGCTCTGTGCCCAAGACCTTCGTCTGCGGCGACGACCTGGTCGTCACGAGGCCCGATCTGATCCGCTCGGCGATCGAGGCTGGGTCCATCAAAGCCGCGATCATCAAGCCCAACCAAGTGGGCCTCCTCTCGGTGGCCGCCGAGTCGGCGAGGGTCTGCCACGAACACCGCGCCCTTCCGGTCGCTTCGCACCGTTCCGGCGAGACGACGGACGCCTACCTCTCCCACTTCGCCGTCGGGACCTGGTGTAGATTAATAAAATGCGGGTTGATCGGTGGGGAAAGAATGGCGAAGCTCAACGAGCTGCTGCGCATCGGCGAGGAGATCGGTAGCGAGAGGCTGAGGAGGTTGAGCGTGTGATGTCCGACCTGGCGATCACCCCTGAGATGGAGGTCGCCGAGATACTGGTGAGGTGCAACGCCCACATCGGCGCCAAGATCAAGGTGGCCCACATGGCCAGGTTCGTCTACCGCCAGAGGTCAGACGGGGTCCACCTCTTCGAGGTGAAGAAGATCCTCGAGAGGCTCAACCTGGCAGCCAGGCTGATCGCCCTCTACCCACCCGAGAAGACGCTGGCCGTCTCGACCCACGTCTACGGAACCAAGGCGGTCCTCAGGTTCGCGGAGGTCACCGGTGCCCGTGCGGTGGCAGGCAAGATCCCAGCCGGCATGCTGACCAACAGGGTCCTGAAGTACTACGTCGAGCCTGAGGTCGTGATCGTCTCTGACCCGAGGTTCGACGCGCAGATAGTGGAGGAGGCTAGGATAGCCAAGATACCGGTCATAGCGATGTGCAGCACCGACAACACGACGTCCAACGTCGACCTCGTCATACCGATCAACAACAGGGGCAGGCACTCTCTGCCCTTCGCCTTCTGGTACCTGGCCAGGAGGGTTTTGATAGAGAGGGGTCAGGCGACTCCGGAGCTCCTCTCCTCGATCACGCTCGACCAGTTCATCACCCACGGCGTCGCGGAGGAGGGCTCCGAGGAGTGAGCAGAGCGTACGGGGCCGCGAGTGCCGCAAACGCGATGGCCGCCAGCGAGTAGAGACCGTCAGACGTCCTAACGGTCACCTCTTCTTCCTCCGGTCCGAGGCGAACCGATCCTCCAGGCACCTCAACCCACTTATCGACTTCGCCGACAACGCTCAGCACCGCCACGCCGTCCCAACCTGTGGTGGACCAGCCCTCTAGGTTTCCCGCTCCGTTGACGATCTTGATGCCGATGCCGGGCGCTGGCAGGCCCAACGGGTCCCTCACCACGACCTTTACGGTCCTCCTGCTCAGGGAGATGCGGTAGGTGCCTTCCCCTGCTGGAACTGCGTCGGGAGGCTCCTGCGTCTGGGACACTCCCTTCCACACCACGCCCACCGCCCTCCAGCCCTCCGGAAGCAGGACGACGGAACCCTGCGGGACCTCGAGCCTCGAATCACCCGCCTCTATGACCACCGAGCCCCCCACCGTTCCCTCCACCAGGAGCCTCGCCCTCTCAAGGACCGTGATGCGCAAAGGCTTCACCTCGATAGGTCTCCGGACGGCGACCGAGGCCTCATCGGCACCGAGCTCCACCAGGACGACCCTCCCTTCTGCCTCGCCGAGAAGCTCCCGTGGAAGCGCCAGAACCTCGCCTTCCCTGACCCATTCCTCCCTCACGCCGAGCGGACCGAGGTCGATGACCACCCGGTGCTCCCGTACCCAGTTGGCCACAGCGATCAGAGGCCTATCCACGCGCACCTCGACTTCCTGACCCTCCGAGCTGATGTCGCCTGACCATCCGACGAAGAGGTACCTCGTGCCGTCACCGTGCGGGAATGCGTTCGGCACCGAGAGCCTCAGCACCGCATCCGCATCGGCCCAGCGAACGGTCTCAAAAGCAGACACATCCGACCGCACCTCGACCGCGTACTGGACGGCGTACTTCGCCAAGACCGTGATGGGCCTCTCGACCTTCACCACCACAACGGTTGAGCTAGAGGTGACGTCACCCTCCCAGCCCCTGAAGGCGAGCCTCGTCCTGTTGCCAAGGTCGATAACTTCGTCGGCCCTCAGCTCGACATCCCTTCCCTCCTCAGCCCAGAGCTCGCTGACCGATCCCAGCCGCTCCCTGATGATCCGGACCGAGTGCTCCCTGACCCAGAGGACCTCGAGCGTGGCCGGGCCCCTCACCTCGATCGAGTCCACAGCACCGCTGCCGCTCACGAAGCCCCTTGCCGCGAGCCTGGTGCCGTTGCCGAAGCGGATGATCGTCTCGTTGACCAGCTCCCTGTAGTCGAGGACCCTGCCCTCGTCGAGCCAGAGGACCTTCTGCTCTCCGAGCGATCTGACCTCTATCAGGTACTGCCTGACGTAGACGGCCCATGCCCTCACCGGCGAATCGACGACGATCTCGATCCTTCCTTCCCTCATGACGCCCGGGCCCTCCCACCTGACGAACCGGAGCCTCGTGGCGTTCCCGAGATCTATCAGGTCCCTCACATCCACGGTTAACCTGCTGCCCCTGTCGTACCAGTTGTCGATCGGGTCGACGGGCCTGAAGACCTGGACGCGGAACTGCGTGACGTACTTCTGGAGGAGCGTCATGTGGTCCCTCGGCCTCAGCACCAACCTCGCATCGCCCGAAATTTTGTTGCCGGAGAGGTACCAGCCTTCGAACCTGAACCTGACGCCCTCGACTTCAGTCGCGTAGATCAGCCCCTCAGCCACCAGCTCTACCTCGGATCCGGCCTCGACCAGGACGGTCCTTATCGTGACAGGTGGGCCGTCGTCGATCTGCCTGAGGACGTTCAACCTCATCTTGATCGGGAGGCCGTTGAGGTCAAGCAGGTGCAGGTAGGGGATCGATGACGGGAGCGTGACCGATGACGGTATGCTGCCGGTGCTGCCGCGGAGCCACGAGTACGCAACGGCTAGCGCGTAGAGGTTCAGCGTCGAGGGCCTCGCACCCCTTACAACGTACGAGTACATCAGGTCCATGCTGTTTCCCGTGTGGTCTAGACCCAGCGCATGGCCGAACTCGTGGGAAGAAACAACCCTGACCAGCTCCATGTCCGACCCGACACACCGGAGCGATATCGAGATGCTTGCCGTAGTGATCTCGTCGCCGTAGCCGTTCAGATACGCGATGCCGCAGATCCTTCCTCCGAGGTCGCCGACGAAACGCACAGTGATGTCACCCGACGTTCCGTTGACTCCGTTGACGAGCGTTACAATCTCCAACCTCTCCAGATGATCGTGACCGTACAGGGCCGTGAAGACGCGTATGGCCCTCGTCCACCACCTGATGCCCTCGAGGGCGTTGACGTTGTATTCGTTCGACGGATGAGGTTCGAGGAGCACGGTCAGCGTCGACTTCCTCCATGACCCTATGATCCCGATCGGCTCGTTGGACGTCGCGTTGAGCTGAATCTGCTCGCCCTCAGCGTAGAGGACCCTGACGGCCGTCCACGCCTCACCCTGCCTGTGATCGACGTCGGACAGCGCTTGGTACGGGACCAGTAGGAGCAGCAGCACCAGCGCGAGGGTTCCGGCCTTCAAAGCCCTGGCACTTCTCAAAATCCGTCCCGATAATAAACGATTTCGGTTGGAAAGGATCGCGTGCTCCAGACACCTGAACAGAGGTTCCGTCTGGTGATATGGTCCACACTCTTTATCACTGGGTTCAGGCGCCTCGCAGCGAGGCGGATGAAGGTCGCCGTCTCCTGGTCAACGGGCAAGGACAGCCTGATGGCGCTTCTCAGGGCCCTCTCCTCAGGGAAAGAGGTCGTCTGCCTCCTCACGACGCTGACGGAGGGGTACAACAGGGTCACGATGCACGGCCTCAGGAGGGAGCTGCTTCACGCCCAGTCCTCGTCCATAGGCCTTCCCGTCTTCGAGGTCTGGATACCTCCCAACGCGCCGAACGAGGTCTACGAGGAGAGGATGGGCAGGGCCCTTACGGAGCTCAGGGAGAGGCACGGCGTGGACGGTGTGGTCTTCGGAGACATCTGGCTCGAGGACGTGAGGAGGTACAGGGAGGAGAGGATGCGCGAAACCGGTGTGGAGCCCCTCTTCCCGCTCTGGGGCGAGGACCCCGCTGGGTTGGTGGAGGAGTTCCTGCGCCTCGGATACAGGGCCGTGATCAACGTCGTCGACGCGTCCCAGCTCGACCCTTCGAGGTTCCTCGGCAGGACGATCACCTTCGAGCTGATCGAGGAGCTGTCGGCCTCAGGGAAAGATCCCGCAGGCGAGAGGGGCGAGTACCACACCTTCGCCTACGACGGCCCAGCCTTCTCGAGACCCGTGGCCTTCAGGACCGGTGATGTCGTCGTCAGGGACGGAAGGTTCCACTTCGTCGACCTCATACCAGTTTGAGGGTCCCGCTCCTCAGGTCGGCGACGTAGGTCCTTCCGTGCCACCTCACCTCTGCCTTGCCCTTGAGCGTCGAGGCCGAGACCCTGATGAGCGCTAAGAGGATCACGAGGTGGGCTAAGGGTGCGAGGGGCGCGTACCTCATCCTCTCTCCCATCCACCTTAGGTAGAGGGCCTGCGAGGCGAGCGATACGAGCAGAGGTGTGAGGCTCACGCCTACGACCAGCGGATTCTGGGCCGTCGAGATTGCAAGCAGCGGAAGGGCTATGGGCCCTCCGAAGAAGAGCAGGCCTCCGACGAGGTACCTCGAAAGCCGCCGAAATGGATTGCCTCTCCTCTTCGCCTCGTCGAGGGCGTACTGCGTGAAGAGCCTCATCAGCCCGCCGAGGTGGTCCCTGAAGGTCCCTGCGAACTCGGCCTCGAACCTCTCCGAGGCGTCGATCAGCGCGGTCCTCTTGCCGCTTGCCTTCAGCAGCTCTCCGAGGGCCTTGTCGTCGAGGAGCTCGGACCTGACAGAAGCGTGGCCTCCTACGGCTTCGTAGGCGCTCCGCCTCACCGCGATGAAGGCTCCGAAGAAGAACGCTAGCCTCTCAGACGGGTCGTTCGACTTGCTAGGCGGCGCGAGGAAGTACATCAGCATCAGCAAGGTCGGGAGCATCACCCTTGAGGCGATGCGGTCGGTGCTGAGCCTCGGGATCAGGGAGAACGCGTCGATGCCCTTTGCGACTGCCGTTCCGATCGCGTCGCCCAGAAGCCTCTCGTCCATCATCCTCGAGTCGGCGTCGACGAACACCAACCATTCACCCCTCGAGTTGAGGTATCCGAAGTGACACGCCCAGGACTTCCCCATCCATCCCTCCGGCGTTCTCGGAGGGCGAACGTAGACAACGCCCTTATCGAGGTAGAGGGAGGCGGTGAGCTCGGTTCCGTCGGTCGAGTGGTCGTCGACCAGGATCACCTCCTTCCTCAGGACCCTCTGTGCCAGTAGCGATTCCAACGTAGCCGGCAACACCTTGGCCTCGTTCCTCGCCGGGACGATCACCGAAACCGTCAGGCAGTCCTCGTTCCCTTCTGAGCGGCCGAGCGAAGGGACGAGCGAGACGTTGCGCCTCGAGACCACCAGCACCGCCACCCAGCCTAGCGCGATCAGCAGCGAGAGCGCCGCGAGCAGCAGGTCCCACACGGCCAACTCCTAACCCCGCGTAGACCGGCGACCTCCGCGATTTTGGTCTGAGCCGAGACCGCATGAGGGCCCTTTGCGGGAAGGTAAAATCGCGCGCCGAGGGACTTTGGCCGGTTGCTGAGGATCCACGGAAGGGGTCTGAGGATAGGTGTGCTGGCGAGGGACCCTGCGCTGGCCAGGAGGGTCGTCGAGGCTGCGAGGTCCCACGGCTTCAAGCCGGTCTGGGTCCTCTCGCCGGAGGAACTTCCGCTGGGGACAGAGGTCGTAATCCACGAAGGCCCGGTCGGTCTGCCTCCGGTTCTGAGCGGCGTGTCGGTGCGGAAAGAGGACGATCCGGAGAAGGCCCTGCTCAGAGCCCTCTACATCGTGGCCTCGAGGAGGCCGGGAAGGCTCGAGGTAGCGATCGATCCGGGCAGCAGGTCCGGTGCGGTCTTCGTCAAAGGAGGCATGATACTCTGCTCCGGCGTCTTCAACGGGAACGCCGAGTTGCTCGATGCGGTCCGCTCAGTCTCAGTTTCCATCGGCGAGGACCCCAAAGTCTTCTACGTCGGCTCGACGTCGAACGGCTCGGCCGCCGAGCTGGTCGATCTGCTCAGGTCCTATTTCCCTGGCTCGAAGGTGGTGATGGTTCCGGAGGGGCCGATGAGGGACCTCAGGGTGCCCGAGGACCTGAAGGGAGATGAGCTGGACGCCTACTTCATCTACCTCAGGGCCGTCTCGTCGAGGGCCTGATGCCGACTCACGTCGGCCTGATCCCTTCCCTCATCCTCCTTCCGATCGAGGACTCGATGCCGAAGATCTCGGCGTAGCGCTCCCTCAGCTCCGGCGAGCCCTCAGGAGGCACGACCGTCACCCTCACCACGAGGTCCCCCCTTCCGCCATCCCTTCCCCACCAGCCCCTTCCCCTGACCACGAACTTGGTTCCGGACCTGGTGCCGGGCGGAATCCTGACGGTCACGGTGCCGTCGAAGGACTCGAACCTCACCTCCGTCCCCAGCACCGCCTCGCTCGGCGTTATCGGGACCCTGACGTGGACGTCCTGACCGACCTTCCGGAAGTGCCTGCCTCCGTCTATCCTGAGCAGAAGCCTCACGCGACCGAGGTTCCTGTCGTCGACCTCGACCAGCTGGCCGTCCTCGATCACCCTAGGTATCCTCACATCGACCTCCCTCTCCAGCCGGACCACTCCCCTTCCCGAGCAGGCGTTGCAGGCCTTCTCGACCACCTTCCCCCTTCCCATGCAGGACCTACAGGTTGTGACGGTCGTCATGAAGACGCCGGCCGAGACCCTTCTGTAGACGACCTGGCCCGAGCCGTTGCAGTCCCTGCAGATCCTCAGGTGGCCGGGTTCAGCACCTGTGCCGTTGCACCTTCCGCAGACCTCCTCCACCGGAACCCTCAGCCTCACCCTCCCTCCGTTGAAGGCCTCCCTCAAACCCACCCTCACCTCGTAGACCCTTTCCGGTGCCCTCTCGCCGCCGAAGCCGAACCAGCCGAATCCGACGTCCCTGAAGAGGCGCTCGAAGAGCGAGTCGAAGGGCCCGAAGCCCAGGTCCCTCAGTACCTCCTCGATGTCCCTCCAGCTGGACCTGAAAGCCTCCCTCTGGAACTCCTGCTGGGAAGCGTACTGGCCTGAGAGGCCGTCGTGCCCGTAGAGGTCGTAGAGCCTCCGCTTCTCGTCGTCGATCAGCACCGAGTAGGCCTCCGTGATCTCCTTGAACCTCTCCTCCGCCTCCGGCGACTTGTTCCTGTCCGGGTGCCACTGGAGCGCCAGCCTCCTGTAGGCCCTCTTGATCTCCTCCTTCGTCGCGTTCCTCGGCACCCCCAGTATCTCGTAGTAGTCCTTCTTCTTGCCCGCCGTCGACATCCCCTTCACCCGCGCTTCAGCGCCTCTCAAAAATGATCGTCAGTACCGGAAAGGGAGGGGCTGAGAACCGGGTTGGACTGGGGGCGCGGGCCGGGTCACTGTGGGACCCCGCAACGGGCTGGGGAGGTGATCCAGCCACACCTTCCGGTGCGGCTACCTTGTTACAACTTCTCCCCCCTCACCGGGTTCGGGCTCGACCCGCCCAACTTGAGCGGGCCTCACCCAAACCCAGCTCGGGTGGAGCGATGGGCAGTGTGTGCAAGGAGCGGGGACGTATTCACCGCGCGGTGTTAACGCGCGGTTACTAGGGATTCCGCGTTCACGAGGGCGAGTTGCAACCCTCGATCCCTACTGAGGCGGGGTTTAGGGATTGGCTCCCCCTTTCGGGGTCGCATCCCGCTGTCCCCGCCATTGAACGTCGCGTGCGGCCCGGGGCATTCGGGGCATACCGACCTGCCGTAGCCCGCTCCTTCCTCCCCCTTTCGGGGGCAGTCCCCCCAGAGTGCCCGGCGCCTCTCGGCCGCTGGCAACTGGGGGCGCGGGTCTCGTCCGTTGCCTGACTTAACAGGACACCTCACGGCACGCACCGGCGACGGCCATGCACCTCCTCTCGGCTCGTCAGGTAGGGTCGTCAGCCCGACCTTCATCCTGCCGTCAGCCCCGGTAAGGTCTCCGGGAGGGTGGTCCCCTCTTTCCGGCGTTGAATCCGATTAAGCCGCAACGTCCACCCCTTGTGGTGCTCCCCCGCCAATTCCTTTAAGTTTCAGCCTTGCGGCCGTACTCCCCAGGCGGCGGGCTTAATGGCTTCCCTTCGCCACCGGGGCGGCCCGTAGCCGCCCCGACAGCTAGCCCGCATCGTTTACAGCTGGGACTACCGGGGTATCTAATCCCGTTTGCTCCCCCAGCTTTCGCCCCTCACCGTCGGGCGTGTTCTGGCGCCCCGCCTTCGCCACTGATGGTCCTCCCGGGATCAGAGGATTTTACCCCTACCCCGGGAATACCGGGCGCCTCTCCCACCCCCAAGCCCGGTAGTATCCCCCGCAGCCCACGGGTTAAGCCCGTGGATTTAACGAGGGACACACCGGGCCGGCTACGGGCGCTTTAGGCCCAGTAATAGCCTCCACCACTCGGGGAGCGGGTATTACCGCGGCGGCTGACACCCGACTTGCCCTCCCCTTATTCGCCCGCCTTTTTAGAGCGGGCAAAAGCCACCACGAGGGTGGCACTCGGGGTAACCCCGTCGGGCTTTCGCCCATTGCGGAGTTTTCGCGCCTGCTGCGCCCCGTAGGGCCTGGACTCTTGTCTCAGAGTCCATCTGGGGGCTCCCCCTCTCAGGGCCCCTACCCGTCACAGGCTTGGTGGGCCGTTACCCCACCAACTACCTGATAGGACGCAGCCCCATCCTGCGGCTCCCGGCCGGAGCGTCCCCGACCGGGACTTTCGGCGACCGGTCCTTCCAGACCCGGTCACCTATGGGGGTTTATCCCCAGTTTCCCGGGGTTATCCCCCTCCGCAGGGCAGGTTGGCCACGCGTTACTCAGCCGTACGCCAGGCCCCCGGAGCCGGAGGCCTTCGACTTGCATGGCTTAGCCTTACCCCGATAGCAGTGGAGTCCGGCAGGATCAACCGGAGTCTGCCCGTTGGCGGGGGTCTCTCCACGACCCGGCCCGCATTAGACCCGAACCGTGACCTCGGGTCCTCATCCTGTCGCCAAGACCGGAGACCGCCCCGTCACAGCGAGCATCACCGCCTCCCTCAGGGGCGGCGCCGCCTTGGGTCTTGGCTCCAACCCTTTGTAGTGAAAAGATCCAGCTATAAACTTTACGTGGGACTGTGGTGGTTTCTCCCTGCAAAACTGAATTACGGACTCAGGCGCGACCGGCGGGCTTGAAGTCCTTCCTGAGGGGCGGTATGTCGGAGTACCACTCGGGCAGGAGCAGTCTCCTCAGGTCCGGATGGCCCACGAACTTGACTCCCAGCATCTCGAAGGTCTCCCGCTCGTGGTACTCGGCGCTCCGCCAGACCTGTGTCAGCGAAGGCATCTCGGGGTCGTCGCGCGGAAGCTTCACCGAAAGCGATAACACGGTTCCCTTGAGCTCCTCGTCAGTGTAAGAGCCTGCGTGGTAAATCACCTCGATCGCGTTCTCCGGCTTCGTCAAAGCGATCAGGTCCGCCCCCGTCACGCCCTTCACGTGGTCGAATCCCCTCTCCTTCAGGAACCTCGCCGCCTCGACGACGACTGACCTCTCGACCTCCACCTTGATTATCTTCCTGTCGACGACGACGTTCCTCACTTTGTCGCCGAACCTCTCCCTCATCTCGTCTATTATCGACTGGACCTTCGACAACGCTATCACCTCAGAGCCTCTCGTTCAGTATCTTGTCCCTCAGCAGAATAAAGCCGTGAATCAGGGTCTCTGGCCTCGGAGGGCATCCGGGGACGTAGACGTCCACCGGAACTATGTCGTCGATTCCCTGTATCACGTTGTAAGAGTCCTTAGCGTAGAGTCCACCGGAGATGGCACAGGCCCCCATCGCGATCACCCACTTCGGGTCCGGCATCTGGTCGTAGATCACCCTGACGCGCTGGGCCATCTTGGCTGTAACAGTTCCCTCGACGAGGAGCAGGTCCGACTGCCTGAGGGACCCAACGGCGTTCAGTATCCCGAACCTCTCCGGATCATACCTCGAACCCACGGTGGCCGCGTACTCGACGGAGCAGCAGGCCGTCGTGAGGTGGACTGGGAAGATGGACGACAACTTCCCCCAGTTCACGATGTACCTGATCAGGGACCTGTTCCTAATCCACTGGACGACGAAGTTCACCTCACCTCGCCTCTCGACCTTCACCGCCTTCCCCAGCCCGAACCTCTTGATGGCCTCCCTCTCCTCGGCCTTGGGCACGGTCACCGACGTTATGGAGTCCAGAACGACCTTCGAGCTGCCTAGTGTGACGTTGAAGAGTCCCGTCTTCGGCCTCCCCCAGGAGCTGCCCGCGTGCCAGGAGCAGTACATCCGTCACCCACAGTAAAACCCCAGTAAAAAACGTGGAGGAACCTCGCGGAAAGAGGGTGAACTGAAAGGCGGCTTCAGAGGGTGAACTGCTCCTTCTCGGTGGAGCCCTCGAGGGCCTTCGCTGACGCCCTGCCGCCGCTCACGATGTCATAAACCAGGTCGTAGTAGTGGACGCCTACGAAGCTCTGATGTCTCGCGGCCCTGTAACCGACCCTCTCCAGCTCGAACTCCTTCTCCTGCAGCCTCACGTAGGCAGGCATCCCCTCCTCGACCAACCCCTTAGCCAGCTCGAACATTGAGGCGTTCAAAGCGTGGAAGCCCGCCAGCGTGATGAACTGGAACTTGTAGCCGAGCCTGGCCAGCTCCTGCTGGAACTCAGCTATCTGATCCGCTTCGAGGTGCTTCTTCCAGTTGAAGGAGGGCGATAGGTTGTAGGCCAGCATCTTCTCCGGGTACCTCGAGAGCACCTTCTGCGCGAACTCCTTCGCGTCCTCGAGGCTCGGCCTCTTGGTCTCGAACCAGATCAGCTCTGCGTACGGGGCCACCTCGAGGGCCCTCGCGACTGCGGCGTCCATCCCTCCTGAGAACCTGTAGTAACCTTCAGGCGTCCTCCCTCCTGTGACGAACTGGCTGTCTATGGGGTCGTGGTCGCTGGTGATGAAGTTGGCGTCGAGGGAGTCGGTCCGCGCTATGATCACGAGGGGCACGTCCATCACGTCGGCTGCCAACCGCGCAGCGACCAGGGTTCTCTTGAAGGCGTCGAGCGGAACGAGCACCTTGCCGCCCAGGTGACCGCACCTCCTCTCGCTGTGGTGCTGGTCCTCGAGGTGGACCGATGCCGCACCGGCCTCTATCATCTCCCTCACGACCTCGAAGGCGTGGAGCGGCCCGCCGAACCCAGCCTCGCAGTCTGCTATCAGGGGGACGAAGTAATCGGGTCCCTTCCTGCCCTCGAGGTTCCTGATCTGGTCAGCCCGCCACAAGGCCCTAAGGATCCTCCTCACCAGCGCCGGACCGCTGTTGGAGGGATAGAGCCCGAGGTCCGGGTACATCATCCCCGCCTCGTTGGCGTCCGCCGCCACCTGCCATCCGCTGACGTAGATCGCCTCGAACCCTGCATCCACCATCTGAATCGCCTGCGTCCCCGTCATCGCACCGATAGCGAAAACGTAGGGCCTGCTCTTCAGCATCCTCCAGAACTTCTCGGAGAGTAGCCTCGAGTAGACCGCTGGGCTCGGCCAGCTCCCCCTCAACCTCAGAACGTCCTCGTACGAGTACTCCCGAGTGATCCCCTTCCACCTCTCGTCCTTCCAGCCGCTCATCCTTGGTCCAACATCAGCTCAACTTCGGAATTTAATGTTATTGTGTGGCGCGAATTTGCAAAACTTTTAGTCGCGCACCCAACACCATCATATAATTTGGAAGTTCGCAGAACGTCTGAAATTGGTTCGGAAAACGGAAAGCATCAACGAATTCCTGACCGGAATGCTCACCGCTTGGGACGGTTCTCGGCGATGTACTTCCTGAAGACGTAGACTGAAACGAGAAGCAGGGCGACGGTGACCGCGACGTTAACGGGATAGGGGAACCACAGCGAAGGCGTAGTGATCAGCGAGATCGCGGCCAGGGTGGTCGGCAGAAGGAAGAAGAGCAGCGCCATGAAGACCAGGTCAACGCCGTACTTGCTGACCAGCTGCGTGATCGAGTCGAGCCAGCTGTCCTTGACCGGAGCGTCAACCGGTTGGGTCCTCAAAGCGTCGATCAGGTCCTCGAAGAGCTTCCGGTCCGACGAGAAGACGCCCTCCTGCGTGACGAAGGCTACGTTCCTCTCCCCAGACCTCACGACTATCCCGGTGCTCGTCTGGACAGCTTCGAAGCCGTGCATCTTCGCAACCCTCGAGACCGCCCTCACCAGTCCGTCGGTGATCTTGAGGGCCGCCTTTGGGTCCGCGTAGCCCACCGTCACAGGGTCCAAGAGGACCACCCTGTTCACTGTGAACCGCTCGTCCTTGAACTCGGGCATCTCCTTCTGGATAACCGGAAGCGGCTTCCCATTCGCTGCCTGTTGTCTGACCCACTCGACAGCCCTCTCGAAGGCCGACGACATTCGTATACACGCGTCCTCGGCAAAAATTTGAGGATATTTCGAACGGATTAGCCGCCCTCTCAGATCCCTCTGATCACGTACATCGCGGCCTCGGCTATCGCGTTGGCGTGGTCGGCCATCCTCTCGAGGTAGCGCATGATGAGGAGCCCAGCGATCTCGCACCTCCGCTCACCGCCTCCCTCGATCACCTTCGTGAGGTAGCGTCGGTACTCGCCGTCGACGACGTCGTCCATCCTTATCACCTCAAGCGCCTGTCGCTCGTCGAGGTTGCTGAAGGCCTCAATCGCAAGAGCCAGCATCTCCTTCACCACGCCGCTCGTCCTGATGACGTCTTCCCAGCTGCAACCCCTCAGATCGCCGAAGACGGTGACTGTTCCCACGATGTCGTACGCGTACCTGCCAGTCCTATACAGACCGTATGAGACCTCGCCGCAAGCCCTGATGAACCTCAGGTCCGTCGCGACGGGCTGATACCTGGCTATGGCTTCCGTTGAGAGGTCCATCACCTTGTGGTGAAGCGTCCTCAGCTGCTCAGCAAGATTGAACGCCTCGCTCTCGAGCGGCCTGTTGTTGACGAAAGAGTCCACCGCCAAGCTGAGCGCCTTCTGAGATAGGACCGCCATCTCGCCCAGCAGCCCGCTGATGTCCTTCAGCTTGGACTCGATCAGCTTGGTCAACTCAGCCTATCCTCCCCGCGATGTAGGCCTCAGTCCTCCTGTCACGCGGCCTCGTAAATACCTCCTTCGTCGGCCCGAACTCGATGAGCCTCCCGACCATGTTCTCGTCGGGCATCATGACGGCCGTGTAGTCCGAGACCCTGGCGGCCTGCTGCATGTTGTGGGTGACGATGATGATGGTGTAGTCCTTCTTGATCGAAATCAGCAGCTCCTCTATCTTGGCGGTCGATATTGGGTCGAGAGATACGGTCGGCTCGTCCAGGAGCAGAACCTCCGGCTCCACTGCCAGGGCCCTCGCTATGCAGAGCCTCTGCTGCTGTCCTCCGGAAAGCGAGTAAGCGTGGGCGTCGAGCCTGTCCTTGACCTCTTCCCAGAGCGCCGCCTTCTCCAGCGCCTCCCTCACCCTCCTCTGCAGCTCGTCCTTCGTAAGCTTGATGCCGTTCACCCTGAGACCGAAGGCCACGTTGTCGAAGATGCTCATCGGGAACGGGTTCGGCCTTTGGAAGACCATGCCGATCCTCGACCTGAGCGCTACGGGGTCCACATCCTTGGAGTATATGTCGATGCCGTGGTACAGGACCTTTCCCTCGACATCGGCTCCCGGTATCAGGTCGTTCATCCTGTTAAGTGATCTGAGAAGGGTCGACTTCCCGCAGCCGGAAGGCCCTATGATGGCGGTTATGTGGTTCCTCCTGAAGATGATGTTGATGTCCCTGATCGCATAGCGGGATCGGTACCTGACAGCGAGGTCCCTGACCTGGATGATGGCGTCGTCGGGAGCTGACATCTGATTCACCTCTACCTCTGACCTCCCTGAAACGACCTCTTCGAGGGTATTGATAGCGGTGGCCTCGCTCATCTCTCCTCGAGCCTCCTGTAGAAGCGCTGCCTCAAATAGATGGCGAGCGAGTTCAACGCTAGCAGTATCGCCAGCAAGACGATTATGCCCGCAGCGGACAGCTGCTGGAAAGCCAACTGGGGTCTGCTGATCCAGTTGTAAAGCTGGAGCGGCATGACCGTGAACTCGCTGAGGAGCGACGTCGGGTCCTCCCTTATGAAGAGCAGGCCGCTGATGACCAGTATCGGTGCCGCCTCGCCCAGGGCCCTCGATATTCCCAGTATCCCTCCGGTCAGCATCATCGGCAGAGCCCTCGGCAGAACGATGTGTCTCACCACCTCGTAAGTCGTGGCTCCGAGAGCGTAGGCCCCGAACCTCTGGTCTTCAGGCACCGTCTTGATGGCCTCGACGCAGACCACCGTGACGTAAGGCAGCGTCAGTATGGCCAGCGTGAACGCGCCTGCTATCACAGACCTTCCGAGGCCGAGTCCGTAGACGAGGAACCCGAGCCCTACCACGCCGAAGACGACCGAGGGTACGCCTGCGAGGTTAGCGATGTTGTAGCGGAGAACTTGCGACCACCACTTGCTGCCCGCGTACTCGGTGAGGTAGATGGCGGTAACGATGCTGAGCGGTATGCAGATCAGCCCCGCGAGGCCCACCGTGAACACCGATCCGAGTATCGCGCTCCTCATCCCCGCTTCCTTCGGGTTGGCCGAAGGGTACTCGAAGAGCAGCGATGGGCTCAACCTGCCTGCGCCCATGCTGACGACGTAGAGCAGCAGAGAGACCAGAAAGGCGATCGCGACGAAGACGCCTATGCTGGCTGCCAGAGGCACGAGGACGTCGTTGACCTTCCTCCGCTTAGCTGCACGCTGCTGCAAAACCTCACCGCCTTTCAATACCTGATCTCCCATCTCCTCACCACCCTTACGCCGATGAAGTTCAGGGCAGCCGTGATCAGCAGGAGGAAGAGCCCGACCGCGAAGAGGGATTGGTATTCGATCGTTCCGTGCGGCGCGTCACCGGTTGCGACCTGGGCGATGTACGAGGGCATGGTCTGCATGGCCTCCTTGACGTCGAACGAGAGTATGGGCCTGAAGCCGCCGGCTATGGCTGCGATCATCGTCTCGCCCATCGCCCTCGCGAAGGCCAAAATCACCGAGGCCATTATGCCTGAGAGGGCAGCAGGAACGACCACCCGCAGTACCACCTGGTATTTCCTTGCGCCGAGCGAGTAGGCCGCCATCCTGAGGTCCTCCGGTACCGCCTTCATGGCGTCGTCGCTGAGGGAGGCTACGATTGGCATGACGAGCACGCCGATCATGAGCCCGACGGCGAGCGCGTTGTGTATTCCGAGATCGGGTATCAGGCCTCTCAGGAGTTGAGGCGTGACGAAGTAGAGGGCGAAGTACCCGTAAACCACCGTCGGTATTCCTGAGAGGGTCTCGAGGACGGGTTTGAGGAGACCCCTCGCCCTATTCCCCGCGTACTCGCTCAGATAGATGGCAGCCGCGAGCCCTGCCGGTGCAGCGACTGCAACAGCGATAGCCGACGTGATGAGCGTCGCGTTGAGCAGCGGCAGTATTCCGAAGTGCTTCTCAGCGAAGAGCACCGTCCACTTGGTCCCCGTAAGGAACTCGATGATGCTGACGTGGGTGAAGAACGATATCGATTCTGTGATCAGCGTAAAGAAGATCACGATGAGTGCGACCGTGGAGACCAGCGACGCCAACAAAAAGGTGGACTGGGCGACCCTGTTTATCAGGTTCCGGCGATGGATGGATTTAGAACCCAAAAAAATAACGGACTTCTGTTGCTCGGCCATGATTCCTACCTCGTGCCACTATCGCTCAGTGAGGACCTGCGTTCTTCAGGATTACGGTCGTCAAACCGAATAGCCCGTCAAGCATCCCCGCCCTAAGCAGAGCTGCAGCGACCTTGTAGTAGTCGGCCGGCAGCGGTGTATAGCCCACCTTCTTGGCGAACCTCTCGCCGTTCTCGACGTAGAAGATCACGAACTCCCTGAGGGCGGGCTTCTCGTTCCACATCTTCTTGTTGACGTAGATGAAGATCGGCCTGGAGAGCGGATAAACGAACCGGCTCACCGTATCGTCGTTGGGCTCAACGCACTCGGCACCGGGCTTGGCGTCGTCCTTGACCTTTAACGCCTTGAGCCTCCCGGGGTTCTCGTAGTAGTAGGCGTAACCGAAGTATCCGAGTGCATACTTTTCAGCCGCAACTCCCTCTGCCAGAACGTTATCGTCCTCGGATGCCACGTAATCGGTCCTGGAGGCCTTAGTCTTGCCCACCACACGCTCCGTGAAGTAGTCGAAGGTGCCGGAGTCGGGTCCTGCTCCGTACAGCTTGATAGGCGCATCCGGCCATTCCGGTCTTATCTGGTTCCACTTGGTTATTTTGCTGTCTGGCTTCCAGATCTCCCTCAGCTCCGATATCGTTATGCAATCGACCCAGTCGTTCTGCGGGTTCACGACCACCACGAGGCCGTCTATGGCCACCGGGACTTCGATCCACTCTACGCCGCTCTTGGCCGCTATCTCAGCCTCGGACTTCAGTATCGGCCTGGAAGCGTCGTTGATGTCGGTCTCGCCGATGACGAACCTCTTGAAACCTCCGCCCGTTCCGGAGATGCCTACGGTGATCTGGACGTCTCGGTGGAGCTTCATGAACTCCTCAGCCGCGGCTTCAGTCAGGGGGTAGACGGTGCTGGAGCCGTCTATGACGATCTTGCCGCTGAGCTTAACCGGCGTCGTAGCTCCTCCAGCAGTAACGGTCACGGTACGCTCAACAGTCACGACCCTCTCGCCTCCGCCAACAGTTACGGTCACGACCCTCTCGCCTCCGCCGCCCACCATTCCGACGCCGAACCCGATCGCCAACCCCACCAGCAGCCCGGCCACGAGCATCGCCACCGCCATCACGTTCAGTGCCATGCCGATCCTCGAATTCCGGATTCCGATCATGTCCTTCGCGATCTCCCCTCAGGCCCGACTGAATTTATAGATGACGGACTTGCTATATAGAGCTACAAATAGACTATTGAGCCGCAACAGGACGGGCTAAAAATATCAGACTATATAGCACCCTTCATCTCTATATTGAAGGACGAAATGAGGACCTTCAACCGGAGGCTACAGGTGACCGGTGGCTCGACGCTGATCGTCTCTCTGCCGAAGGAGTGGGCCGAGCAGTTCGGCCTCGGCAAGGGCGACGAGGTGACGATGGTTGTGCTGCCAACAGGTCCGGTCACGATGATCCCTGCGGACGCCGCGCTGAACGAGGGCGTGCTCGAGCTGCGGGAGAACGCGACGCTGGACGTGGCCGTGAGGTCGCTGATCTCGCTCTATCTGGCCGGCTATTCCTCGATCAGGATCAAGCTCGACGGCGCCGCTCCAGGCATCCTGAGGGGCATAAAGGAGACGGCTAGGAGGTGGCTGGCAGGCGTCGAGGTCGTCGACGAGAGGCTCGACGGGATCGTGCTGAACGTGGTCCAGCTTCACAGGGATCTGCCTCCGAGGCAGGTGATCTCGAGGATGGGGACGATAGCTGCAGGCATGGTCCAGGACTCGCTCTCGCTGCTGGCCAACCCTTCAAGAGATGAGGTGCAGGACCTGATAGACAGGGACGACGAGGTGGACCGGTTCTACCATTACATGGTCAGGTTGACCAACCTGACGATCATCGATCCTAGGATACTCCAACCGCTTGAGGTCGATGAGCCCCAGCTCCTCCTCGGGTACACGATGGTGGCTCGGAGCATCGAGAGGGTTGCGGACCATGCGACCAACGTAGCGTTGCTGACTTTGGAGCGGAACCTCGACGTCAATTCCTTCGGTGAGTTCTACAACGACTGCTTCGCATGCACAACGTACTTCCGGAGGTCGGTGGATGCGGTCCTTGAACCGGACGCGGAGAATTCGCAGAAGCTGATCGATGACGCCTCCGAGTACCTGCGGGAGCTGGAAAGGCTCTTCGTGAAGACGCTCGAGCGGAGGCTGCCCATTGGATCTCAGGTTGCCCTCAGGGTGCTGTACGACAACGTCAAGAGGGTCGTCGAGTACTCGACCGACATCGCCGAGGTGGCCCTGAACCTCTCGTATCCGAGGCCGAGGTTCGTCCGGGGTTCTCCCTGACTCATCTCGCCAGCTCTGCGAGCCCGTCCGAGACCCTGTCGGTCAGCTTACCGATCCCGACCAAAAAGAGCTCAGAAGAGTTCTTCCTGAGGGTGGGGGGCGTGATGACGCGCTTGAGGAACCTGAAACCGTTCCTCAGCCTCCTCTCTATCCTCGGGAGCTCCTCGCACTCGAAGAACTTGATCACCACGTTCCCTCCCCTCCTGAGGACCACGTCCGAGATCTCGAGGGCCCTTATCCCCAGCATCAGCTGGTTGAAGACGTCGACGTCCCTCACGCCCGTGAACTTAGGCGAGACGTCGGAGACGAGCACGTCGCACCTCCTGTTCCCGAGCGCTGAGAGGATCGCGAAGGGAGCGTCGGCGTCGTTCACGTCCATCCGCAGGAAGACCACGTTCTCGGCCCTGAAGGCAGGTTCCTTCAGGTCCACCGCGACCACTAGGCCCTCCGGTCCTACCGTCTGCGACTCCACCGCGAGCATCCCGCCCGGCCAGGAGCCCAAGTCCACCACGAGGTCGCCCCTCTTGATGACGTGATACTTCTGCTGGATGAAGATCAGCTTGTAGGCCGCCCTCGACGGATAGCCCTCCTCCTTGGCCTTCCTGTGCCAAGGGTCACTTCTCCTTTCAGCGAGCCATCTTTCCTTGGTCACTCCCAAATAACTTAGAAGGAGGGACTGGGTTAAAAGCCCGAGATCGGCTCAGGGACGGCCGTCAGGGCACCAGCGTTATGGGTATCCTGAGTTCCTCGAGGATGCTGAGGACCTGCTTGAACGCCTTCCTCGCCTTCTTCGGCGCGAGCTTCGTCGGTATCTGGAGCACCGCTCTATACGGCCTGCAATAACCGTTGCCCTTTACGGTGTAACTGAAGGAGTTGTAGGTCTCTATCACGTAATCGTACCGGACGCCGCTCTCCCTCAGAACTCCCTCCAAAGACCTGACGATCTCCTCGCCCTTGAGGCGTGCGTAAAGCCACCTCGGCTCCTCTCCCCTCCACTCCGTCTTCGCGTACTCGCTGAAGCCCTCAGGCAGGGACTTCGGCACCTCGACGACTACCATAAGCATCAATTCCTTTCCCGATGTCCTCGCCTGCTCCGCGGCCGCCATCACAGCCCTCTCCGAGTTGACGCCCTCGAAAACCGGCACTAACACCACCTCCAGCTGCTTCGTCTCGAGCCTTCCGGACCTCTGGAACGTGGTTGCCTCCAACCCTATCACCGTCCTGATGTCGGGGTCCTGCGGATTTAGCGCCTTCGTATAGCCTGAACGTATTGCACGTTAGGACATTTATCGGCATATGCCAGCATATACTTCACGTTTATGCGTTCCGTCCCGATGGGCACACAAAACAAACAGGGTTAGAAGCCGAGCTGAGGGTTTAACGCGAGAGATCCGGACAGGGAAAAAGCTCGGTCAGCCGACGCTGCCGCTCATCTCCAGCTCTATAAGCCGATTGAACTCGATGGCGTACTCCATCGGGAGCGTCTTAGTGAAGCCCTCGAAGAACCCTAGCACGATCATGTTGAGCGCCTCCTGCTCCGGTATGCCCCTGCTCATCAGGTAGAAGAGCTGGTCCTCTCCGATCCTGCCCACAGTTGCCTCGTGCGTGACCGTCGCGTCGTCCTCCTGTATCTCGTTGTACGGATAAGTGTCTGTCCTCGACCTGTCGTCGAGTATCAGCGAGTCGCACCTCACGCTGGACTTGACCCTCTTCGCTCCCTTCGCTACGTGGAGGAGACCCCTATAGGTGACGCGGCCGCCGTCCTTGCAGACCGACTTCGAGGTGATCCTGCTGGTGGTGTCCGGTGCCAGATGGACCGCCTTCGCTCCCGTGTCCTGGTGCTGGCCCCTGCCAGCGAAGGCTACAGAGAGGATCTCGGCCCTCGCACCTCTCCCGAGCAGGTAAACGCTCGGGTACTTCATCGTGACCTTGCTCCCGATGTTCGCGTCGACCCACTCCACCGTCGCCTCCTCGTAAGCGAAGGACCTCTTCGTCACGAGGTTGTAGACGTCGGTGCTCCAGTTCTGGAGCGTCGTGTACCTCACATGCGCCCCCTTCATCGCTATCACTTCTACCACCGCAGCGTGGAGGCTCTCGGTGCTGTAAATCGGCGCAGTGCAGTTGTGAACCACAAATCCTCTGGCTAAGTACGAATCGTGGGGACCGAGCACCTCCAAATTGTATACCTTACCTGCGAACTTGACCCTCCTCACCTTCCTTATCGGGACATAGAAGAACCCGTCGACCAGCCTGACCTCGCTCCACCTCTTGTTGGGCGAGAACGCGATTACGTATTGGTCCCTCCTCACGATTCTCCTCCCTCCTATCCGGTCCTCCCCTCCCTTCCTGACCATTATGCTGGCGAAGATGCCCAGCCTGGCCAGCATCTCTTGGAGCTGGAAGGCGAGCGTCTTGGAGGCGGTAGAAGCCCTCACCAGCTTCCTGCCCTTCACGTAGACGCTCCCGTCACCCTTCAGGTAGGCCTCCAGCAGCACCTTCTGCTTCTCCGGTGGGAGCCTCATGATCCGCCGGCTGAGTGCGCGATCGTGCGAGTGGCCGGGACACTCGTTGACGCAGAGGTCATAGACGGTCTTGGAATAGGTCACAACTGTTACCGCCTTCCTCTCCCGGTAGCTTATAACAGAGGGCCTCTTCCCCGAAATCTTTTCTATCAATGCAGCTATCTCCTCGACGATGTCCTGCTCATCTGCCCCCAAGGAAAACTCGACAACAGGCACCCCCAATGACTTGTGTATGAAGGCCGATCCCTCAGCGAGGTAGTAACCGAGCAGCTTCAAGACGTCCTCGGTGAACCTCGGATCGTCCTCCACCTCCCTGTTCACCGGATACACCAGGAAGTCGCCCTCGCGGAGTTCGCCCGCCGGGACGTATTCCGGCCTTACTCCCTCGAACTTCTTAGAGTCCGTCTCGACGAGCCTGTACCTGCGCCTCCTCCTGACGGCCACTTGCTCCCGTCTCACCACCAGCACCGGATGGTCCGGTGTTAGACGGAACGCGTTGCCGGGTGACAGGGGAACTATCTCGACCAGCTCGCCCTCATAGTCCCTGATCCTGACGGCCCTGACCACCGTCTCTTCGCCAGCTCCGTTGAGAACGATCTCACCGGGCATCAGCTCGCTGATGGGTTTCACGGTGTCGCCTTTCAGCACAAGCTCGTCGCCCGGAAGGCACCCCTCAATGTAATGTACTTTGCTGTAAGGTTCAGCGATGATCAGGGTCCTTTCGAACTGTCCCATGTTGGCAGCGTTGATTCTGAAGTAGGCCTGAAGAGGGAACTCGACCTCAACGCCCTCCGGCACGTAGACGAAGGATCCTCCGCTCCAGACCGCGGTGTTCAGCGCGGCGAACTTGTTGTCGTCGGCAGGGACGACGGTGCCGAAGTACCTCCTGACGATCTCAGGGTACTCGCGGACCGCAGTGTCCATGTCGCAGAAGATCACGCCGAGCTTCTCCAGCTCCCTCCGGACGTTGTGGTAGACGACCTCCGAGTCGTACTGCGCGCCTACACCCGCCAGGAACTTCCGCTCTGCCTCAGGTATCCCGAGCCTCTCGAAGGTCCGCTTGATGTACTCCGGGACCTCCTCCCAGCTCCTGTACTTCCCCTCGGTCGGCCTCACGTAATACCTCATCTTCTGGAAGTCGAGAGAGCTCAGGTCAGCTCCCCACGTCGGCATCGGCTTCTGCAGGAATATCCTGTAGGCCTCGAGCCTCCTTCTCCTCATCCACTCCGGCTCGTCCTTAAGCCTCGAGATCTCGTCGACCACCTCCTCCGAGAGACCTGGCTTGGTGCTGTAAACCGGCTGGACCTCGTCCCTGAAGTTGTACTTGCTGTAGTCGAAGCTTATCGCCTGAGCGCCCATGTCGCCATAACACCGTTATGCTCGTATTTCAATCCGATTGCTTCCCACGTAATCGAGTCTTTCGGAGCTCACAGGGTTGAAAGCGTCGAGGACGGTTGAAATGCGGGATGAGGGTAAGGGTGAGGGTGGTCGCCGAGCTGAAATCGACCGAGGACCCGGAGAAGGTGATGAGGGCCCTCGCCAAGCTCTTCCCGACCATCCGGTTCGAGCTCAAGAGCGTCGGCCAGCGACAGCTGATCGAGGGCGAATCCGAGGAGTTGGGTTCCCTCAGCTACCTGAAGGAGAACCTGAGGAGGAGGAAGGTGAGGGCCGCGGCGGAGAGGATCATGCGCGGCTTCTCCGGCGAGAAGCTGGTCCACTTCATGCTCAGCAAGCAGGCGGCCTACGTGGGCACAGCTTCACTCCTCGAGCTGGACGAGCTGCCGGAGATAGGCTGGATAGACGTCTTCGTCGAGACTGAGGAGCCAGAGGAGGTGATCAAGTGGCTGACCGAGAGGTGAGGTCGCTGCCTTCCGGAAGCCTAGTGAAGTGCTCGTGGACGATCTTCCAGCCGTCCCGCTGCCTGACGAGGACCGTGGTGCAGAAGGCCCTCACGGATAGCAGTTGCCCCTCGAACCGATACTGGTAGACGAGCATACCCTTGTAGCTGACCGTGTAGGTTACCACCGCCACGTCGCCGAAGACGTTCGCCTCGATCCCGTCCAGCCCGACCTCTATGCCTGAGACCTGTGTGATGAGGCCCCTCTTTATCAGCAACGCCCTCTCCCCGCGCTCCAGCCCGTGGGGCGGATGTTCGCTGAAGAGCGTGAAACGCTCGGGGTCGTAGTGCGAGGCCAACCTGCCGAAGTCTCCCTCCTTCACCGCATCCCAGCAGTCCAGAACGACCTCGACCACAGCGAGCTCCTCGGTCATAGCGGTTGCCTCTTGATCCTCACGGGGCCGCTCACGACGAAGTCGCCCTCGACGATCCTCCTCTGGAGCTCAGCGACCAGCGCGTCGACGCCTTCCCTGCCGAGCGCGCTCAGCAACCGCGCCTCGTCCTCCTGCTCGAGGTTGATGCCGACCGTCGGCCCGCCTATCGTGTAGACCGCTATCCCGGAGAACCTGACGACCTCTCCGTCGACCACCGCCTTTCCCCTGAAGAGGCTCACCTTCTCCTCCGTCTCGACCGACTCGATCGTGACCTCTGAGACGTCCATCCGCCGCGCTTACTACGTGCGTGTTATTAGCCCGATCCCACGGTCGCCGACGGTGCGGTAGGTTTATCAGCCGGCCTTTTCGTAGTATTGTAGGTGTATTGGAGGATGATCGTGCGCCTCAGGTTCCAGCTCAAGGAGGGTCAGTCGTATGAGGTGGAGATGACGCCGGAAGAGCTCAGGTCCCTCGACCCTGAACAGCTGAGGTCCGTCCACGAGCAGGTCGTCGAACTGACGAAGGCGCTCGCCAAAACCGCCGCACCCGTTGCCGAGGCCGAGCTGAACCTCGAAGGGTGGATCGACCTGACCGGCGAGGTACCGCACATGGGCACGCCCGTCAGGAGGCTCCCGCTGAAGGACCAAATACTCCTGACATACTTCGCGATGGGGTTGAAGGGCAGGAGGGAGATGAAGCCGGTGGAGGTGTACGAGTTCCTCAGGAACGACGGCTTCCCCGTGAACTACGGTAGCGTCGTCGCCCGGATCAACGAGCTGGCCAAGGACGGCCTCCTGATCAGGGAGGAGACCGGGACCTATAGAATCAGCAGGTTCGGCGAGGACCGAGTCAGGTCGATCCTCACCTCTTCGACGCCCGGCTGAAGAACACCCTGAGCAGGTTCAAGAGCAGGATCCACGGTTTTTCACCGAGGTGCGGAACATGGGCGGTCCGGGTCGTTACATGGCCGCACTGCTGGTGATCGGATGGGTCCTAAACGTGGCGGTGACCGTGTACGCCCTGGACCGCTACAACGCCCTCCCTGAGAATGTGGCCGTGAGCTTCGGACCTGACGGGCAGCCCATCATCGGGCCGAAAACGAGGCTGCTCATGCCCATAACTGTCATGACCGGTACGTGGCTTGCGGTCGCGTTGCTCGTCACGACCTTCGTCATCTTCAGGCACAAGATCCTTGACAACTACCCGTATCTGATCAACCTCCCAGGCCTCACGCTGCTCCTCGGCAAGGTCGCGGAGAAAGAGAAGAGGAGGGAGTACATCGACAGGGTTTTCGTGGCCCTTCCGCTGACTCTCTTCCTGCTTTTCGGGATCAACGCCGCAGTAGTGACGACGATCCTGGAGTCCGCAGTGACGTTCTCCTTCAATCCCGCAATCCTGATCGGTTCGTTGACAATAATGACGGGGACCTTCGTCGCAGGCGTTCTCCTATACTACCGCTCGATCTACAAAGAGGTCAAGGCGATCGTCACCTGATGTAGCCCGGAGGCGCCTCCAGCTCCAGCCCCTTCGGTCCCCTTGAAAGGGAAGCTGCGGTCCTCCTCATGAGGTCCCTCAGCTGCAGCCTGATCGACTCGGCCTGCTCGATCAACGGTTGGACGTTATACGCTGTCCCGTAGACCTTGTTGACGAAGGCTATCACCTCAGCAGAGGCTCCAGGGTCCGGGTAGTTGAGGTGGGCTTGGGCCAGAACGAGGAGGACCTTGATCCCCCTCTCCCTCCCCAGCTTCAGGAGCGCCGCGTTCGGACCGGTGACGTATCCCGTCTCGAAGACCTCGGCCTCAGCCCTCTGTGCAACGCTCGCAGTGTACTCGGGATCGCTCGAGACGACGAAGACCCTGGGCTTATCGATGTTGATCCTGTTGGGCTCTGGCAGACCTCCCAGCACCAAAAGCTCCTTCGACCCCACGCTGCCAGCGAAGTCCATTATCGCCTCTGATATCTGCCAAGCCAACATAGGAGGCACAGGTATGTCTGAGTAGACCGCGTTGAAGCTCGGCCCCTGCTCGTTCCTCACCTCGTAGATCCTGATCGGGTCCAGAACCCTTCCCTCTTGGATCACGGCTATCGGCGGCTGGTCCTCGAGCTCTATGCTACCTACCACCTCGCTCCTCGAGCTGGAGATCATGAAGGAGGCCGCTATGACGCCCACCAGCCCCACGTCCGGCAGCGCCACGATCGTCGGGTTCCCCGCGGCCACCTCCCTCGTCAACCTGAACGACAACTCGTAGATGACCCACGATGCTCCTGGTTAAAGCTTCTCCGCCGAACCGGTGCGATGCGGGACACCGGACCCACCGTCAGCAGGCATCGAGTGCCCCCGACCCACGGAGACACCTAAGGGCAGCTCTTCAGGGCCGAATCCACCGCTTAACATATATCATGCTGGGAGGTTCCGGTCCGATGTGCAGGAGCAGATCGACATCTCGGAGTTCAGGAAGGTCGACATCAGGATAGGGAAGGTGGTGGAGGCCGAGAGGGTTCAGGGGACCGACAGGCTGATCCGTCTGACCGTCGACTTCGGAGGCGTCAGGAAGCAGGCCCTCACAGGTCTGGGCCACCTATACCAGCCCGAGCACTTCCTCGGACGGAAGTTCGCGTTCGTGACCAACCTCAAGCCGAAGAAGGTCAGGGGACTAGTCTCCGAGTGCATGATCCTGGCCGCGATGAAGGACGAGAACGAGGTCGTACCGCTCGTTCCTGAGAGGGACATCGCCGAGGGCTCTCAGGTCCTCTGAGATGCCAGGAACTTCTCGGCCGCCTCGAGAACCTCCTTCGAGGTCCTGAACTTGATCTTGGATAGCGCGGCCTCGTAGGGCAACCACTCGTAGCCCTTGTGCTCGTAAGAGAGTTTGATCTCGGTTGTTTTGGATCTGCAAAGATAGTAGACAACGGTCTTGAGAACCCTCTCGCCGGCCTCGGTGAAGAAGTAGCTGATCTCCTTCCTGAAGCCGAAGACGACCTCGACGTCCGTGAGGCCTGTCTCCTCCCTCAATTCCCTGAGCGCGGCCCTGATCTCGCTCTCGCCCTCCTCAACGTGCCCCTTAGGGAAGTCCCAATGTCCGCTCGGGTAATGTAACAAGAGGTAAAGCCTCTTGCCGTCCTCCCGCTCCGTGAAGACTACGAATCCAGCCGACCTCTCTTTCCGCACCATCCGCTCAGCGGATCTGCCTCTTCAGCTCCTCGTACGCCGCCTTTACCTCCTCGACCGTAGCCTCGTCCTCGAGGGTCGTGATGTCGCCCAACGGTGCTCCCATCAGGACCGCCCTCAAGAGCCTCCTCATGATCTTCCCGCTCCTGGTCTTCGGAAGGGCCCTGACGAAGACGATCTCCTTCGGCACCAGTATCGGCCCGTACCTCTCCCTTATCCACCGGACGAGATCGGCCTTCAGCTCCTCGGAAGGCTGGTGCCCTGACTTGAGGACGACGAAGGCCACCGGTGCCTCTCCCTTGACCTCGTCGGGAACGCCGACCACGGCCGACTCGGCGACGGCCCCGTGTGCCACCAGCGCCGACTCCAGCTCGTAGGTTCCTATCCTGTGGCCGGCGACCTTCAGCACCTCATCTGCCCTCCCCGCAACCCAGATGTAGCCGTCTTTGTCCCTAACAGCGTAATCGCCTGTGTAGTAGATTCCCGGGTACCTGGACCAGTAGATCCTGTTGTACCCTTCGGGGTCGCCCCACAACCCGGTTGGAGGGGCTAGCATTCCGGGCCAGGGCTTCTTGATCGCGAGGAACCCCTTTGACCCAGGCGGAAGGGGCCTTCCCTGCTCGTCGACTACGTCCACCTCTATCCCCGGCAGTGGCGGTCCGTTGGTGCCCGGCTTCAGGGGAACGAGCATGAATCCGGGTGTGTGGCTGATCAGGATGCCTCCAGTCTCCGTCTGCCACCAAGTGCTTCCAACAGGGCACCTCTTCCCTCCCACTACCTCGTACAGCCACCTCCAGGCCGAGGGGTTGATCGGCTCGCCGACGCTGTGGATCAGCCTGAGCGTGGAGAGGTCGTGGCGCTTCACGTGCTCGTCGCCGAAGCGTATCAGCATCCTCACAGCTGTGGGCGTCGTGTAAAGTATCGTGACACCGTAACGCTCGACTATGGCCCACCACCTGTCCGGCGCCGGGTAATCGGGTGTCCCCTCGTACATCACGACCGTAGCTCCTTCCATCAAAGGCCCGAAGACGATGTAGCTGTGTCCAGTAACCCATCCTATGTCAGCGGTGCAATAGTAGACGTCGTCGTCCCTTATGTCGAAGACCCACTTCATGGTGGCGTGCAGGAGTACCGAGTAGCCGTGATGGTCGTGGACGACGCCCTTCGGCTTTCCCGTCGTTCCTGAGGTGTAGAGGACGTAAAGGGGCTCATCGCAGGTCATCCTCTCCGGTTCCACGTAGGCGTTCGCTGGGACGCCCGCAAGGAGCTCGTCGAGGAATAGATCGCGCCCCTCCTTCATCGGCACATCCGCCATCAGCCTCCTGACCACGACGACCTTCTCTACGCCGTCGTAGAGGTTGACCGCCTCGTCGGCCACCTTCTTCAGCTCTATCACGCGTCCCCTCCTGTAGAAGCCGTCGGCCGTTATCAGGAACCGCGCTCCTAGGTCCCTCATCCTCACGGCCAGGTTCTCGCTGGTGAAGCCGCTGAAGACGACCGTGAAGACGGCACCGAGCCTCGCGCAGGCCAGCATGACAGCAGGCAGCTCCGGTATCATCGGCATGTAGATCGCCACCCGGGATCCCCTCCTGACGCCGAGACGTCTGAGGGCGAAGGCGATCCTGTTGACGAGCCTCCAGAGGTCGAAGTAAGTGAGGACCCTCCGCTCCTTCGGGTTCCCCTTTTCGTCCACCGGCTCGCCCTCCCAGATTATTGCGACCTTGTTCCGGCGCCACGTCCTGACGTGACGGTCGAGGCAGAGGTAGGAGATGTTGGTCTCAGCACCGACGAACCACCTGTAGACGTTCGGATACTCTCCCGGCACCATCACCTTCTCCCACTTCTTGAACCACTCCAGCTCCTCAGCGATCCTTCCCCAGAAGGCCTCGACGTCCGCTACCGACGTCCTGTGGAACGCGAAATAGGCCTCGGGGTCCACGACCCTCTGGCTGTAGCCCGGCGGCACTATCTTCTCGTCGAAGGGCAGAGGCTCTCCCATGATGCCCTCAGAGGACATGGCCTTTACAGCTCCGTTACCCGTCCAAACGATAAGCGTTGTTCTTGATGAAGATCTCTTATCGGTGCCTCCAGCGGCTCAGCGGTCAGGATGCGCGTTCTCCAGATACCGGTCCTCTGAAGCGCCCCTTCCAAAACGGAGGGTATGTGCCCCTCTCCATCAAGACGACGTCGGTCCTGACGAAGACTCCTCCCTCGTCGAAGTCCAGCGCCGACTTCTCGGCCCTCCCCAGGGCCACCAGCTCGCCCTTCAGCGTGAACATAGCGACAAGGTCGCCCTTCTCGATGGACCTGTCATAGCTCACGACGCCTGGAGTTGCAAGTGGTGCTCCGTGGCAAATGGCGTCTACGGCCGTGTCGAGGACCTCGACCCTCGGCAAGTGCGCCACCAGCTCCTCAGGGTTCCTCAGGATCGACCTGAGCCATCCCTCGTCGCCCTCCGAGTAGGCCCTAACGGCGGCGTAGATCTCGAGGAGGTTGTGGGACTGGGACTCGTGGAGGTTTCCGACACGGGTCCTCCTCAGCTCCCTCATGTGCGCGCCCGTTCCCAGGAGGAGACCGATGTCGTGGCAGAGCTTCCTGACGTAGGTCCCTCCGCTGACGACGGCCCTGAACAGGACGTCCCTCCCCTCCCTCTCGATGACCTCCAGCTCATAGACGGTCCTGAGCCTCGGCCTCCTGGCGACCCTGGACCTGACTGGTGGGGTCTGGTAGATCTCGCCGACGAACTTCGAGAGCGCCTCGGCCAGCTCCTCGTCCCTCACGTCGCCGTGCAGCCTCATCACGCCCACGTACTCCTTCGGTAGGCCAGTGACGGCCTGCGTCAGCCTCGTCGCCCTTCCGAGCAGCACCGGCAGCACTCCGGTTACAGCGGGATCTCCCCCGCCCTCACGGCGTCGAGGGTCCCGCCGTGACCGGCCTCCTCCGCACCCAAGACCCTCCTGACCGAAGAGACGACGTCCTGGCTTGTAGGCCCCGAGTGCTTGTCGACCGCTATGTACCCGAATCGGAGAAGGTCCTCCACCGATCTCTCCTCAGGCCTCTTCCCGTACCTCTCGTCGGTCGTAGCTTCGCGGACCCTCACCGTCTCCCTCTCCCTTTCCCTGAAGGGGTCGGAGTGGACGAACCTCAGCACCGTCACCGCGCCTCCGCCCTCACCTTAGATCTGACGTAGTCGAGGAGCCCGGCCTCCTCCAGCGCCTTCTTCACCTCTTCGTCCGTCGCTCCGCGCCTGATCCTAACTTTGTGGGGAGTGAAGGCCAGGTGCAGAACGTTGACCCTCCTCCTCCTGACGCCCGAGACGTCCTTCGGGCCCGTCACGACGACGAACCCGTCCTCCTTGTCGAGGTCCACGATGACGCACTTCAGCCCCGCCTCCCTTCCCCGCGTCTTGACCGCGATCCTGCCGACCTCTTCCTCCAGCCCCATGCCGCCGCCAAACCCCATGCCCTACATATCAACATACCAATACGCTGGGCTCGCCTCGAGGGAACATCGATATTCGCCCTCGGAACACTGCGGCCAATGGCGACCAGTGAGGAAATGGTCTACGAGAGGTTGCTGAGGGTCCACGCCGAGGAGCTCGGGTCCCAGACGCTGGCCAAGATGCCCGAGGACCTGCTGGAGCAGCTGGCGTCTTACGCCAGAGAGCTCAGGAAGGCCATCAGGATGACGGCCGAGAAGGGCTCGCTCCACCACCGCATCCGCGAGAAGGAGCTGGAGGTCCTGAGGGGTTTGCTCTCGGAAATCCTCGAGAAGAGGCTCGAGAAGATAGTGGGCGCGGCGCTCCGCGGTGGGACGCTCGAGAACGCCCTGCCCTTCGAGGCCCAGCTTCTCCAGGACCTCAGGGTCTCGCTCGAGGCCTACAGGGACCTGATCTCCCAAGCGGTGGAGGATCTGGACCTGAGGGGCAAGGTCTACAGGAGAGGGAACGTCCTGCTGGTCTTCACGGAGGACTACCCGTCCGTGACCGATGAGGAGGGCCGGAGCAGGGGGCCCTTCAAGCGGGGCTCTATCGCCTCCCTTCCGCCTGTTCTTGCTCAGCTCGTCCTCGATTCGGGAAAGGCGCGGCGCCTCCCGAGCCCGCAGAGAACGGCATAGGCAGCATCTTGCTACCGCATTCTGGACACTCTTCTGGGTTCTTCTTCACTCTCCCACCCCTTCTACTCTTGTCGGCACAACGGTCGCCACAATAAAACATCCTTCCGTCTCCTCGGTGACGGTGTATTCTAAATGGATGTGGAGGTCGAATGCGTATCCTAAACACTTCGTCCCGATCGCCATGTAGTCGCTGGAGTGTTGAATGACTGTATCGCAAACATATGGTGTCAGAAACTCCTCCTCAAGTCTATGACCAAGCTTCTCTTTCAGAATCTGGATGACGGCGGCCTCCACAGCCCTCATTACCTCCGTCCTCGTTACTGCAAATTCCCTCTTCCCCTCGAAACCAACCTCCAGATTTTTTGAAGCCACCGGCCCTGCTCGGGGTTAATCTCCGGGCGGGGCCGGTCGGCTCCGTCTGGGGGTTGGCCCCGGGCAGGGTGGGCGCGCTGGGAAAACCTCCCTGTGATCCTCCTGGCCCAGCCTCGCGGGATCGAAAGGTCTCGCGGGGTCCGGTGGAGGCAGAGGGAGGTACGGGTGAGAACGTGAAGCCCCGAAACGAGGTAAGGACCCCCCGCGTCTCTGCTCCCGGAGCCGGTGGGGTAAAGGGAAGGGGAGGGGTCGCTCCCGCCCCAAGACGCAGGGAGACGGCCGAGGCCTCAAAGGCCGAGGTCGGTAAGACGCGGGTCCACGCCCTACCCGAGTCTCAATTCAACGACTCGGGAGGGGAAGGGATCCGTAAACGCTCCTGTCCTGTCCGAGAAGGGGGAAAGGGGGGTGAAGAGGCGATGAGCGAAGACAAAAAGCCAAAGTTCAAAAGGAAGACCATTGAGCTCACGGGCTGGGTCGTCGTCAAACCCCGCCAAGAGAGCCAAAAGAAGCCGGAGACCGAGAGAAGGGAAGACATCAAGAGGAGGATAAACGAGGAGCTGGAGTTCCTGATGGAGATGGAGGACAGAATGCCGAGAAAGGACGAGAAGAAGCATGTAGACTATGAGACCGAACAGATGGAACAGATGATCGAGTTGTGTGTGGACGGAGCAATGGCCGATCTCAGAAGGGCCCTTCTGGCAGAGGAGTTAGAAATCTACGAAAAGTGTTACCGCTTCTTCAAGAGGACGAGTTCGAAAATAATCAGAGACTATGCAGCCGAACAAATACTGCGAAGGGCCGCCAATTTGAGAGGTGAGGGATGATGGCATTACTACATAGAGGGAAGAGGGGGACTAAGGAAGAAGCGCTGAACGTCTACAAGAAGTTACGAGAAGAGCTCCAATTGCCGATTTACGTGGACGACAACACAGCAGTAGTTGACTTCCATTGGGCCAGATCGTCCATCGTCTTCATTCCGACGAAGGAGATGTTAACTACAGTAAAGAACAAGGAGCTCCTGGAGTTCCTTACAAAGGCCGAAGTTAAAAAGGTCGTGCTTGACAGCATGTATCCGAACCACATTGATTTGATGAAGGCTTTGTGCGAGGCCGGATTCGAGGTTGAAGCCGTAAGCAGGCCGACAGCACAGGAAGAGTTCAGAGCATACGTTAGGCGGAAAGTCGAAGCCATGAGAAAAGCAGGATTAGTCATCGATATCGAGCTCGATAAGAACGATCACAACGACGCTGTAATAACGGCCTTCATCTTTCCGAAATACCGAAGAAGGATCGATGTGAGATTTCTAAACTGCTGGCCTTATATGACGCTGTGGAGACGGGCAAGAAGGCTTCATAAGGCACTTCGACAACTTTTGAAAGCGACGGCGCCGTCAATAAAGAAGAAGCTACAGCAACTCATACAGGCGATCATACCTACGAGGAAGATAAGGTCGCCGACGAAATTCGATGAGATGAGATTAGAGGCGTTTGCAGAAAGTTTCGTCGAGGTGGTGCTACAGAACTACCCGGAGTACAAGCTCATGGGGTTATTCGAAAGGCTCAGAATCGTAGACGATGCAATCAAGCAAGCACATGTTTGCGAGGTCTTCGTCGAGATGCTGGGTTACAGAAGCCGCCAAAAGTTTTTCAATAAAGCAGGCATCAGGATGGCACAGAACAACAAGCCGTTCATCTGCGATAGGGCTCTTAGGGATGCGTTGATACAGGCAGCGATAAAGATCTACCACATTCCGATTACCCAACGGAGAATCATAAAGATCAGAGCTATTAGATTGGCTGATGAGATCTTCAGATGGATGAAGGAAGTCGAGACGAAGAACCTCGAAAACGGCCGGGTGGAGGAGACCCGGGTGACCGGCCCCTCTCGAGAAGAGAGGGAGTTCGAGTAGTTCTCCCCCGTCAAGGGGCCCTACTTGCTCCGGCCGGAGCAAGTAGGAGTATGATATCAAATCCCGGCGCTCGGGCCTCACACACCCGGCCGTACTGAAGAAATCACCAAATGAAGCATACCCACCCCTTTTACCCCCTGATACTTACCAGTTAACGCGTCTATGGGCTCCATCACATCTCTCGATACGCAGGGTCGCTCGATGTCCTGACAACTCCAGCAAGTTGATATCACGGGAATCTGGACTGAGGGTGGCTTTGGCTGTACCGAAGAGCAGCATCGGATACCTCACGCAGGTCTATCAGAACGTCTCTGAGGTCAACTGGTCCGAGGCCGAGGCGCTCTACAACTCCCTCAGATCAGCAGGGGTCATCATTCCTGACGGAGAGGGGAGGAGCAAGGGAGCCCTCAGCATCGTCTGCAGCGAGATCGCCAAGATGAGAGGGGGGAAGGTCG
>Ga0209670_100241_pt1 | contig 35251 bp, 36 predicted proteins | sample PerSpoBPS_BMetaG_FD_184741 | JGI IMG/M metagenome (GOLD analysis project Ga0209670, IMG submission 184741) | Thermal spring microbial communities from Yellowstone National Park, Wyoming, USA - Perpetual Spouter B (PS_B) MetaG (SPAdes) (version 3) | ecosystem: Environmental > Aquatic > Thermal...
ATCCCATTCCGGCGATCAGGCTATAATTGAAAGGGGTTGCGGAACGGGCCGGTGGCGGAACTGGCAGACGCGCGTGGCTTAGGACCACGTGGGGCAACCCGTGGGGGTTCGAGTCCCCCCCGGCCCATCATGGCACCACGCGAATGACTCGTGGAGCGCCTCGGAGAGGGGCGATCCGGCGGGTCGTCCTTTCAGCCTCCTATATACACAGCCTCCAGGCGTTCCGCCAGCGCTTCCCAGCGATGATGAGCTTCTACATAGGCTCGCCCGGCAGCCCCCAGGGCCGCTCGCTCCCCCGGGCTGTCCAGCAACCGCAACACGGCGGCTGCGAAAGCTTCCCCGCCTTCCGCGATCACCAGATCCCGTCCAGGGACCGCGCTTAAGCCTCCCTGAACGGGCGGTGTGGCGACGACCGGCGTGCCCATCGCCAGCGCCTCCAGCACCTTGTTCTGGATCCCCACCGCATACCGCAAGGGGCACACGGCTAGCGTGGCCCGGGCCAGATACGGCCGGAGATCCGGAACCGTCCCTACGATCTCCACCCGGGGATCGCGAGCCGCCCGACGCAGCCACGCTGGGGGGTTCCGGCCGACGATCTGCACGCGGACCTCCGGGCGATGGGCCCAGATCCGTGGCATGATGTCGCGGATCAGATCCAGGGCCGCCGCAAGGTTGGCGTGATAGCTCATCTTCCCTGTGAAGATCAGCGTGGCCGGATCCCGGGGGACCGCCTGAGGGCGGAAGAACTCCAGGTCCACCCCGTTCGGAATGACCGCCAGGGAGGCCCGGCCATCCGGGGCCAGGGCACGCAACGCCGCCGCGTCCTCGGGGGAGGAGATCAGGATGCGGGGGAACCGCGATAGCCATCCCGCCTCGAACCGCCGCGTCCGTTCCAGCTCCAGACGGGCCAGATAACGGATCCGGGCGGTGGGAGCCAGGGCTTGCGCCTGAGCGAACAGGCGGGTGATGCTGTCCACCGCGTCGAAGACCAGACGCTCGGGAGGGACCTCTTGGGCGAAGAGCGCCCCGCGCAGATGCTCCACATGGATCACCTCCCAGCCCTCCCGAAGGCTCTGACGCAGGGCCTCCCGCAGGCCCGGATGATCCGCGTAACCGGCCTGCAACGGCTCCCCCCGCGCCCAGGCTCGCACGGCATTCCAGAGCGTGCGCCCTCGGGAGAGCGGGAAACCGCGCACATCGACCCCGAGCGATTTCAGGGCCTCCGACGCCGCCTCGCGATCCTCCGGAGGCTGAACCGCCAGCACCCGGATCCGATGACCTCGCCGGGCCAGGGCTTGCACGAACCCAAAGGGCCGGATCCGAATCGGCGAAGGCGGATACGGGAGCACCATCAGGATGCGCATCCTGCTCCTTCCTCCCGCTCACCTGTCATCGGAACTTTTATACAGCCGTCCGGTTAGAATCCCAGCACAAACGGGTTAGAAACACGCGCCAAGCTCCCAAACCGAGGCTTGGGCCAATCCCCGGGATATAAGGGCGTCGCCCGTTGCCGAAGGCTTACCGCCTTCTAACCCCCTCGATACAGCCTCCCAACCCCCCGCTTTTACAGTGAGGCCAGGACGAAGGGCACGCCTTCGGCGCCCCATTCTTGTTCACGGGAGCGATCGATCGTGATGAATGAAACCGTTCCGCAGGTGCGTGGGATCCCGGTTCCCTCGAGGGTTGCCATGAAAATCCCGATGGCGCGTCCGCTGATCGACGAGGAAACCCGCCAGGCCGTCCTGGAGGTGCTGGAATCGGGGCGCTTGGCCCAGGGCCCCCGCGTGCTGGAGTTCGAGGAACGCTTCGCGGAGTGGAACGAGGTGCCTTTCGCCATCGCCGTGTCCAGCGGGACCGCGGCGTTGCTCCTCGCGCTGATGGCCCTCGGGGTCGGCCCGGGCGATGAGGTGATCACCACGCCCCTCACCTTCGCCGCCACCGCCAACGTGGTCCTGTTCGTAGGAGCCCGCCCGGTGTTCGCCGACATCGACCCGATGACGCTGAACCTGGATCCCGAGGCGGTGGAGCGACGGATCACCGCCCGCACCCGGGCCATCCTTCTGGTCCATCTGTATGGCAACCCGTGCGAGATGGAAGCGTTTCAGGAGCTGGCGGAGCGTTACGGCCTGGCCCTGATTGAGGATGCCGCCCATGCGCCCGGCGCGCTGTATCAGGGAAAGCCGGTGGGATCCTTCGGCATCGGATGCTTCTCGTTCTATGCCACCAAGAACATAACCACCGGGGAAGGCGGCATGATCACCACCGGCGATCCCCGCCTGGCCCGCCGTCTGCGGATGCTGCGGGATCACGGCCAATCCGCCAAATACGTCCACGAGATCCTCGGATTGAACTTCCGCATGACGGAGCTCCAGGCGGCCATCGGGATCGGCCAGCTGATCCATATCGACAGCTGGAACGCCCGACGTCGGGCTCTCGCCGCCATTTACGATGCTCGCCTTCGAGGGGTCGACAAGCTGGCCATCACCCCCCGGAGCACTCCTGTTTATCATCTCTACACCATCCGTGTCCCGGCCGGGCTCCGGGATATGCTCCGCCAGCGCCTGGAGGAGGCCGGGATCGAGACCGGCGTCCATTACCCGATCCCCCTCTATCGTCAGCCGCTTTATCAGCGTCTGGGCTACAACGACTCCCTCCCGGTCGCGGAGCGCGCCACGCAGGAGGTGCTCTCCCTTCCCATCCATCCCGCCCTCCGCGAGGAGGAGATCCTGTATGTCATTGAGACCGTGAACACGTTGATGGACGAGCTGACAGGAGGTTGAGATGAAACCGGTGCGTGTGGGGGTGGTCGGAGTGGGCTCCATGGGGGAGCGGCACTGCCGGGTGCTGGGATCCCTGCGTGGGGTGGAGCTGGTGGGCGTTTATGACCGCTGTGGTGAGCGAGCGCTGGAGGTCGCTGCCCGCTATGAGACCCGGGCGTTCGCCCGCCTGGAGGATCTGGCCGCCGCGGTGGAGGCTGCCACCATCGCCACCCCCACGCCCACCCATGCGGAGATCGCCCTGGAGCTGATCGAACGAGATGTGGCGGTCATGATCGAGAAACCCATGGCCACCTCCACCATCGAGGCCATGGCTATCTGCGAAGCCGCCCGCCGCCGTTGCGTCCCGGTCCAGGTCGGCCACATCGAGCGCTTCAACCCCGTCTACACCGAGCTTAAGGCCATCCTGGGCGCGATGCGGCTGATCAGCCTGACCTTCCGGCGTCTGAGCCCCTACGCGGTCAGCAACCACGACGCCGATGTGATCCTGGATCTCATGGTCCACGACCTGGATCTGGCCATCGATCTGATCGGCGCCCCGCCGGCCCGCATCTACCCGGTGGGACGCCAGGTGTTCTCCGAAGCGGTGGACTACGCCATCCTGACCATGGAGTTCCCGGGCGGGGAGCTGGCCACCCTCTTCGCCTCCCGGGTGACCGAGCAGAAAGTCCGCGCCATTGAGATCACCGCGGCCGAGGCTTACATCGAAGCCGATCTCCTGAACAAGGGGATCACGGTTTACCGCTACACGATCCCGATCTACACCAACGACAACCAGCCGGTGAAATACCGCCAGGAAGGGTGGATGGAACGGATCGGGATCCCCATGGCGGAGCCCCTGGCTCTGGAGCTCCAGCACTTCGTAGACTGCGTGCGAACCGGAAAGACGCCTCAGGTCTCCGCGCAGGATGGCCTGCGGGTCATCCAGCTGGCGGAACGGATCCGAACGCTTCTGTATCAGGGAGCGGCCGTGGCGCTCCGCTTTCCATCCCTCGCCGCCCCCGTCGGGGCGAATCCCCAGCTTTCGGAGGTCGAACGTTGAAGATCGTGTCCGTGGTGGGAGCCCGCCCCGAGTTCATCCAGGCCGCGCCGGTCAGCCGGGCCTTGCGGCAAGAACACCATGAGGTGCTGGTCCACACCGGCCAGCACTATGACGACCGCATGTCCCGCATCTTCTTCGAGGACCTGGATCTGCCACAGCCGGATTACAACCTGGGGGTGGGCTCCGGGCCTCACGGCCGCCAGACCGGCGAGATGATGGCCCGCCTGGAGGAGGTCCTGTTCCGGGAACAGCCGGACCTGGTCATCGTGCGGGGGGACACCAACTCCACCCTGGCCGGGGCTCTGGCGGCAGCGAAGCTGCACATCCCGCTGGCCCACATCGAGGCCGGCGAGCGCAGCTTCAACAAACGGATGCCGGAAGAGATCAACCGGCTGGTGGCCGACCGCCTGGCTGATCTCCACTTCTGCATCACCCGACGCGCGGTGCAGCATCTGGCCCGGGAGGGGATCACCGAAGGGGTTTTCTTCGTCGGGGATGTGATGCTGGACGCAGTGCGGATCTACCTGCCCCGCGCGCTGGAACGAGCGCCCGCCCTGCTGGAGCAGCTCGACCTTTCTCCCGGCGGATACTTGCTGGTCACCGTCCACCGGGCCGGCAACACCGACTCCCCTCACCGTCTCGCCGGGATCCTCTCCGCCCTGAACGCCATCCCGGAGCCCATCCTGTTCCCGGTTCATCCCCGAACCCGTCAGGCCCTGGAGCGCTATGGCCTGCAAGCAGCGGATCATGTCCGTCTGATCGAGCCGGTGGGCTACCTGGACATGCTCGCCCTGGAGGCCCACGCCCGGATGATCCTCACGGACTCCGGCGGGGTCCAGCGGGAGGCGTATTTCCTCGGCATCCCCTGCCTCACCCTGCGGGAGGAGACCGAGCTGATGGAGACCGTGGAGGTGGGATGGAACCTCCTGGTTGGGACGGATCCCCGCCGCATTGTAGAGGCATGGCGGTCCTTCCGGCCCCGCGGTCCCCGTCCGCCGCTGTTCGGGGATGGCCACGCAGCGGAGCGGATCGCCGCGGTGCTCCGCCAGAGCCCTCCGCGCTTCGGCCAGCACTACCGCCGGCCGGATCAAATGCGGCTGCGGCCGCTCGAGGAACGAGAGCTTTCGCTGATCCCTTCCCCGGGTTGGGGATCCGGCTGAAGCGCCCCAGGGATCCAGGGATGGCCAGGGACATCGTGGAAAGGTTCCCAAGCAGGGAAAGGAGTCAGCCATGAACGGAGCCGCGCTTCTGGTGGAAAGCCTGCAGCAACAGGGCGTCTCGGTGATCTTCGGTCTGCCGGGCGATGAAGTCGCGTTCTTCGAGGCGCTCCGGGGCAGCCCCATCCGGTTCATCACCGTGCGCCATGAACAGGCTGCCGCCTTCATGGCGGATGCCTACGGCCGGCTGACCGGGCGCCCAGGGGTCTGTTTCTCCACCCTGGGGCCTGGGGCCACCAACCTGGCCACCGGCCTGGCCAACGCCTTGCTGGACCGCTCCCCCGTGGTGGCCCTTTCCGATCAGGTCCCCACGGACCAGATGCGACCCGGAGTTCATCAGTATATCGACCTTGTGTCCATGTTCGGGCCGATCACCAAATGGAGCGCTGTGATCCGCGACCCGGAGCTCATCCCCCCCACCCTGGAATACGCCTTCCGGGTTGCCCGGGCGGAACGGCCCGGACCGGTGCACCTCACCCTTCCGGTGAACGTGCTGGAGCGGGAGTGCTTCCTGTTCCAACTGGGCAGCGAGCTTCCGGAGCGTCCGCTCTCCCGGGGCGGTCGCCCGGACCCCCGGGCGCTGCAACAGATGGCCGCGTGGCTTCGCGAGGCCCGGGCCCCGGTCCTGCTCGTGGGCAATCTCCCTCTGCGCGCAGGGTTTCTGGAGGCCCTGCGCCGTTTCATCGAAGCCTACCAGATCCCAACCCTGACCACTTATATGGGCAAGGGAGCCCTGCCCGAGGACCATCCCCTCTGTCTGGGGGTGATCAGCCGTCACGCCCGGGGGGAGCTCGTGGGCCTGTTCACCGCATGTGATCTCATCCTCACCATCGGCTACGACGAGGTGGAGGGTGTCAAGCCCAGCCTGTGGATGGTCGGGAACCACAAGCGCGTGGTCTGCATGGACAGCGTGGTGGAGGGGGAGAGCCCGCTGCTCTCCGCCGACCTCACCCTCGCCGGGGATGTGGCGGCGATCCTGGAAGAGCTGACGGCCCTCGCCCCGGCCGACCGCCAGCCCTGGCTGGAGGTGACCGCCGTGCGGGAAGCGATGCAACGGCCCCTGCAACGGCCGCTGGCGGAAACCGCGCCGCTCTCCCCTGCTGCGATCACCCGGACGCTGTCCCGTGTGCTTCCGGATCGCGGTGTGATCACCGTGGACGTCGGGCTCAACAAGTATGCCATGGGCCTGACCTATCGCATCCGGGGAAGCCAGCGGATCCTCTTCTCCAACGGGCTTTCAGCGATGGGGTTCGCGCTCCCCGCCGCCCTGGGCGCTCGCCTGGCCTGCCCCGAGGAGCCCATCGTGGCGGTCAGCGGCGACGGCGGGTTCCTGATGAACGTCCAGGAGCTGGAAACCAGCGCCCGCCACGGGCTCCCGGTGATCGCCCTGGTGCTGCGGGACAACGCCCTGGGGTTGATCCACCGGATGCAGATGGCGCGCTTCGGAGATGCTGTGGGCACCACGCTGGGGAACCCGGACCTGCCGACCCTGGCCGCCGCCTTTGGTGCGAGGGGCATCACCGTGGACAGCGTGGACATCCTGGCGGACGTCCTGATCGAAGCCCTCTCCTCCCACCAGACATGGGTAGTCGACGTTCCAACTTCCTATGAGGGATGGCTCCAATGAAGAAACGTCCGAAGCGCATCCTGTTGCTGGGCGCAGGGGGACCACCGGGGATCAACGTGATCCGCTCCTGGCGGGAAGCCCCTGAGCCCTTTTACATCGTGGGAACCGATATGAACCCCTTCCATCTGGAATGGGTGCCCGCCGACCGGGTCTATCTGGTCCCACCGGTCGATCACCCGGATTACCTGGATGCGATCGCGGAGATCGTCGAGCGCGAGGAGATCGACCTGATCCACGCCCAGCCCGACGTGGAGGTCCGCGCCCTCTCGGAGAACCGAGAGCGGTTCCCGGCCCGCGTGTTCCTTCCGCGGAAGGAGACCGTCCGGCTGCTGCAGGACAAACAGGCTTCGGCGGAGCGCTGGCGTCAGGCCGGGATCCACACGTTCCCCACGGTGCCGGTGGAAACCCCGGAGGATCTGGAGCGGGCGGTGGAGATCATCGGGCTCCCCCTCTGGTTGCGCGCCCGAGAGGGGGCAGGGGCGCGGGGCGCCACCCTGGTGGAGCGCATCGAGACCGGCATCCACTGGATCGCCTACTGGCGATCCCGGGGCGTGCGCTGGGAGTTCATCGCCCAGCCCTACTTCTCCGGCCGGGAGTTCGCCTGGCAATCCCTCTGGAAGGACGGGCGGCTCATCGTCTCCCAGGGACGACAGCGGATCGAATACATCTACCCCCACCTGGCGCCCTCCGGCCGCACGGGGACCAGCGCGGTGACGGTGACCGTGCATGACGAGCGGGTCAACGAGGTCGCCACGCGATGTGTGCTGGCGGTGGATCCGCAGGCGACCGGCGTCTTCAGCGTGGACCTGATGGAAGACGAGCGGGGCAACCTGTTCCCCACCGAGATCAACGCCGGCCGCTTCTTCACCACCACGTATTTCTACACGCGGGCGGGTTGCAACATGCCCTACTACATGATCCGGCTGGCCTTCGACGAGCCCCTCCCGGAGCTCCCCCCTTATAACGCCCTGCCGGCCGGCCTTTACTGGATCCGCCACATCGACTGCCCCGCCGTCCTGGTCCCCCACGGCGCCCTGCGCGTGCAACGGGAGCCCGGCCTGACCCGATGCGACGGCGCAGGTTTCCTTCAGGCCATCGAGGCGATGTGGCGCGCCCCCGCATCGCGATGAGCGGATGGGATGCGGGAGGAAGACCCTCTCGGAAGGAGCGAAACACGATGGAGCGTGCAGAGGTTGAGAGACACTTACAGGCGTTGCGGATGGAGATCGCCCATCTGATCCGGAACGGGGAAGATGAGGAAGGGCTCCGTCTTCGCGCGCTGCTGGCGGAGCTGGAGCGCTGGGAGGCGATCCGGTTGAACGGCGGCGCTGCCCCTCGCGGGATCCGGAGCCCGTTGTCCGAACAGACCCCCTGAGACCGGCACGGGAGGGATGCACCTTGCCTGGCGAGATCCGATATACCCTGATCATCCCCTGCTACAACGAGGCGGAGACCATCCCCCACCTCCGGGAGGCCCTCCGGCCGGTGATCGAGCAGCTGAAGGGCGACGGCGGGGTGGAGGTGCTCTTCGTGGACGACGGGAGCACCGATGGCACCGGGGATCTCCTGCGAGCGATCTTCGCGGGCTGGCCCTTCGTGCGGATCCTGAGCCATCCCCACAACCGGGGCCTGGGGGCTGCCTTGCGGACCGGATTCCAGGCGGCCCGGGGGGAGATCGTGATCACGACCGACAGCGATGGGACCTATCCCTTCGAAGAGATCCTCACGCTGCTGCGGCATCTACGGGAGAACGTGGATCTGGTGACCGCCTCGCCGTATGCCCCCGGCGGAGGGATCGAGGGCGTGCCCCCCTGGCGCCAGCTGTTCAGCTTCGGCGCTTCGTTCCTCTACCGGATGATCCTGCGCTCTCCGGTGCGCACCTACACCGCCCTCTTCCGCGCCTACCGCCGCCGCGTCCTGGAGGCGATCTCCATTGAGACAGACGGCTATGTCGCGGTGGCGGAGATCATGGCCAAGGCCATCCGACGGGGGTTCCGCGTGGCGGAATATCCGACCACCCTGCGGGTTCGCCGCTTCGGGCGTTCGAAAATGAAGATCCTGCGCACCATCCTGGCCCACCTCCGCTTGATGGCCCGCCTGGTCCTCCCGGTGAGGACTGCGCCCTCCCTTCCCACCGGTCCTCTCCAGATGGCGGACAAAGAATCCGGAGGTCTTCGATGAGGGGAGCGCTGGGATATCTGCTGGTCAGCATTGTGTGCGCCGTCATCGGTCAGCTCCTGCTGAAACAGGGCATGCGGGAGATGGGGCCCGTGACCCTGAGCCCATCCGGGCTCCCGGCGCTGATCCTCCGCCTGGCCACCAACCCCTGGGTGGTGGTGGGGATGAGCCTGTATCTGGGAGGAAGCCTGTTCTGGCTGACCGCGCTGTCGCGGATCGAGCTGAGCCTGGCTTACCCTTTCGCAGGGCTCAACTACGTGCTGATCGTCATCGCCTCGTATCTGCTGTTCGGGGAATCCCTGAACCCCCTGCGGGTGATCGGCGTGCTGCTCATCGCCCTGGGGGTCAGCCTGGTGGCGCGCAGCGCGTGAGGGCGATCTTCAGATAACCCGGCCCGGAGGGAAAATGCGCATCGCGGTGATCGGAGGCGGGATCGTGGGAGTGAGCCTGGCCTACTTCCTGAGCCGGGCCGGGCATCGGGTGGTCCTGTATGAAGCCAGCGACCAGCCCGGCGGCCTGGCCGGGACCATCCGGCTGGGCGATGTGGAGGTGGATCGCTTTTATCACACGATCCTCTCCAGCGACACCCATATGCAGGCGCTGGCAGCGGAGCTCGGGATCGCCGACCGGCTGCGGTTCCGCCCCACCGGATCCGCTTTCTTCCACGAGGGCCGGCTCTATCCGATGACGACCCTGCGGGATTTCATGGCTTTCCCCCTCCTGCGGACGGCGGATCGGATCCGCCTGGGGCTGACGATCCTCGCGGCCTACCTTCACCGGGATTGGCGCCGTCTGGAGGAGATCAGCGTGGAGGAGTGGCTGGTCCGCTGGGGCGGCCGGCGGGCGTTTCACCATCTCTGGCGGCCGATGCTGCGCGCCAAGTTCGACGGGCGCTTTGAGGATCTCCCCGCCACCTACATCTGGGCCCGCCTGATCCGCACCCGCTCCACCCGCCGGGGGGTCTCCCAGCGGGAGATGGCCGGCTACCTGGTCGGCGGCCACATGACCATGATCCGGGCGATGATCCGGGCGATCGAGGCCGCCGGCGGAGAGATCCGCCTTCGAACCCCCGTGCGGGAAGTGCGGGTGGAGGAGAACCGAGTCCGTGGCGTCCGGATCGATGGGGTGGTGGAGCCTTTCGAGGCCGCCGCGATCACGCTACATCCTCCCCTCGTCCCTCCCCTCCTCCCGGACGTTCAGGGATCGTGGGTGGAAGATCTGCGCGCCTGGCGCTACCTGGGGGTGATCTGCGTGCTCCTGGCCCTGGACCGCCCCCTGACGGATTACTGGACGGTTTACATCACTGATGAGTCCGTGCCCTTCACAGGGGTGATCGAAACCACGCATTACATCGATCCGGGGGATGTAGGGGGCCATCACCTGGTCTACCTGCCCAAGTATGTGGCCTGGGATTCCCCGTGGCTGCAGCGGAGCGACTCCGAGATCCTGGAGGCATGGCTGGAGCATCTCCAACGAATGTTCCCCTCGTTCCATCCGAGCTGGGTGCGCCACGCCCGGGTCCATCGGGAGCGCTACGTGGAGCCCCTCTTCCACCGGGGCCAGTGGCGGCGGATCCCCCCTCTCGTCACCCCGGTGGAGGGGCTCTTCCTGGTCAACCTGACCCAGATCTACCCGGCTCTGACCAACGGGGAATCCCTCACCCGACACGCACGCCGCTCGGCCGAGGAGATCACGCGACATCTGGAGGGGGGATCCCTGTAAGCGGCTCTGCCCGGAAATCGAGAATGAGACAAGGGGAGCTTGAGGATGCGTCCGGATGTCTTGCCTTCCGAACTGATCCGCGTGAGATCGTGGGAAGAAGCCCAGGAGCTGGAATGGGTGGGGCTGCGGGCCGGCCTGGTCCTGGCTGACAGCTTCGCCCTGCTGCTGGCCTTCTTCTTCTCCTACTGGATCCGCTTTGAGACCCGGCTGCCCATCTTCTATCAGCCGGAGAGCCCGCCGGTTCGGTATTACGGCCTGCTGATGGCTGCCCTGATCCCTGTGTGGCTGCTGATCTTCGCCGCTCACCGCCTTTACGCGCCCGATCATCTTTTCCATGGAACATCGGAATACATGCGGGTGATCCAGGCGGCCAGCGTGGGGATGATGGCGGCCATCGTCGCCAGCTTTATGGAGCCCGCCCTGGTGATCGCGCGGGGCTGGCCGCTGCTTTCCTGGATCCTCTCCATCGCCCTGGTGGGATGGGAACGTTTTCTGGCCCGGCGGGTTGTCTACGCCCTGCGGGCTCGAGGCCGGCTCCAGGTCCCCGCGCTGATCATCGGAGCGGACGAAGAGGGGCGCATGGTCGCCGAGCAGCTTCGATCATCCCCGATCTCCGGGATGAACCTGATCGGCGTCCTCGATCCCCACTTCCCACGCGGGAAGGAGGTGCTGCCCGGCCTGCCGGTGCTGGGCACACCGGCGGATCTCCCCCGTCTTGTGGAGCAGCTGGGGATCCGGGAGGTCATTGTCTCCGCCAGCGCGCTACCCCGGGAGGCGCTGGTGGAACTGTTCCGCACCTTCGCCTTCCATCCCCAGGTCAACCTGCGCCTTTCCTCGGGCCTCTATGAGCTCCTGGCTACGGGAACCGAGGTGCGGGAGGTGATGGGCGTTCCCTTGCTCTACTGGCGACGGCTCCGGCTCTCACCCCTGGAACAGATCCTGAAAGCGGTGATGGACTACACCCTGGCCGCTGGGGCGTTGATCCTCCTCGCTCCCCTGATGCTCCTGATCGCCCTGGCCATCCGGCTGGATTCCCCCGGCCCGGTGTTCTATCGGCGGCGCGTGGTGGGGCTGGGCGGGAAGCTCTTCGACGCCTTCAAGTTCCGCACCATGGTGGTGAACGCGGAAGCCCTCCTGGAGCAGAACCCGGCGTTAAAGGAAGCTTTCCGGCAAAACTACAAGCTGCGGGACGATCCGCGGGTGACGCGGGTGGGGCGGATCCTGCGCCGATGGAGCCTGGATGAGCTGCCCCAGCTCTTCAACGTGCTGCGGGGGGAGATGAGCCTGGTGGGCCCCCGGATGCTGACGCCGGAGGAGATCTCCCGCTATGGGCGCTGGGCGCTGAACCTGCTGACCGTCAAGCCCGGTATCACCGGGCTGTGGCAGGTGTCGGGACGGGCGGATCTGCCTTACAGCGAGCGAGTGCGCCTGGACCTCTTCTACATCCGCAACTACAGCCTGTGGCTGGATCTGGCCATCCTGGCCCAGACCATCCCGGCTGTGATCCGGAAACGGGGGGCCTGTTGAGCGGGTCTGTCGAACGAGGCCCCTTCGGTTTCAGGACGGCGTCCGTCATTCCGATGTTTCGGGCAAAGATGGGGATGCCCCCGGCGCCGAAGGGATGCGGGGGGCGACGACCTCCCCGCGCCGGGCCTCATAGAGCCCCACCCCCAGCTTCTGCGCCATCGCCTCCGCCCCCGCATAGATCGCCAACCCGAAGACCGCCGGGATCACCGGCTCCGGGAACCCCTCCCGCAGCAACCAGCTCCGGAACGCGGCATCCCGGATCCGCTCCAGCACCTGCTCGAACGGGCGAGGACCCCACACCCGCCCCTTCACCCTCACAACCCATGTCATCCAGCGGCCCTCTGTCTCCTCTATCTCCAGAACCAGATCCACTTCACCTTCGAGCGGCACCATTGCGATTCGCTGCACCTGGAGGCCCTTCGAAGCCAGGAACCGGGGCATCAGATCCGCGGCCATGTTCTCATGATCCAGCCCCCAGCGCTGCTCCATACGGATTACGCTTCGCCGCAGCTCCCGTATCTCATCCCTGAGCTCCGCGATCTGGCGGCTGTTCTCCTGAACCTGTTGAGGAAGTGCCGCGGTTGGCCCCTCTGCCATCTTTGCTTGCTCCCTCCACGCGGCAACCCGCTGGCTATTCTCTTGAATTGCCTCCGAATGCGGCGGAACTCCTTATGGGATCTCCAGGCGCTCCACGCGCTCCGGGAGGGCGAGGAGCTCGTCCGTGAGCAGCTTGCGGCGCACCTCCTCCCGAAACGCCGGATCCCGATCCAGGAGCTCCAAAAACTTCATGCGAAACTCAGGATCTCGAAGCAACGCTTCGATCATCTGAGGGGTCATCCTCTGCTCTCCGAATCTCCCACCGCACTGCTTTCAGCAGGCAGAATAACGCCAATGCTTCCGATTGTCGATAGATGCCAACATTTGTTGTCGCAATCCAAATCTCTCGCCTCCCCGCTGATCCTTGAACTGCAAACCCTCCGCCGGACGTCCGGGGATGGGACGAGACAGCGAGATGTTCGACAAAAAGACCTGTCCTGTTTAGAATGGCGCTGGACTCCCGACAGGGCACGAGGAGGGATCTGCGTCCATGGCGATCCGGTGTCGGAAGTGCGGCCGCGAGGCGGCCATCATGATGCGCCAGCATCGGCTGGCCCTCTGCGAGGAACATTACCTGGATTGGTTCGTGGAACAGACCGAGCGCACCATCCGGATGTTCCGGATGTTCGACCGCTCGGAGCGCGTGCTGGTGGCGGTCTCAGGGGGCAAGGACTCCCTGAGCCTGTGGGATGTGCTGCTGCGCCTGGGCTACCAGGCCGACGGCCTTTACATCGGCCTGGGCATCGACGGCGGCATCCGCTACTCCGATCAATCCTATGAGAAGTGCCGCCGCTTTGTGACCGAGCGCTGGCCCGGCGCCCGCCTGATCGTGGTGGATGTGAAAGAGGTCTACGGGGAGACCATCCCGGAGGTCGCCGCCCGGACCCTGCGCGGCCGGGACAAGCCGTGCGCGGTCTGCGGGCTGATCAAGCGCTACATCATGAACCGCGTAGCCTACGACGGGGGCTACGCCGCCCTGGCCACCGGCCACAACCTGGACGATGAGGTGGCGGTGTTGTTCGGCAACGTGATGAACTGGCAGGTCGGCTACCTGGCCCGCCAGGGCCCGGTGCTGCCCGCCTCCCGCCCCGGCTTCGCCCGCAAGGTGAAACCGTTCTGCCGCTTCTACGAGCGGGAGACCGCCGCCTACGCGCTGCTGCGGGGCATCGACTACATCTACGACGAATGCCCCTACGCCGAGGGCTCCACGAGCATCGCCTACAAAGAGTGGCTGGCGAAGCTGGAGGAGGAGCGCCCCGGCACGAAGCTCCGCTTCTACCTGGGCTTCCTCAAGGCCCGGGAGGAGGGGCAGATCCGCTTCGCGACCGACGAGGCGGAGCTGCACGCCTGTGAGAAGTGCGGGCAGCCGACCTCCGCGCCCGGGATCTGCGCCTTCTGCCGGCTCTGGGAAAAGCGGCGGCCCGCCCGCGCCGTCGCCGCCCCCGTCCTGTCCACGGAGGGCTGAAGGATGCGCATCGTCTCCCTGCTTCCCGGAGCCACCGAGCTGGTCTGCGCCCTGGGGCTGGCGGAGCACCTGGTCGGGGTCTCCCACGAATGCGATTTTCCCCCGGAGGTGGTGGCCGGTCTTCCCCGCCTCACCCGCAGCACGCTACCGGAGGGGCTGTCCGACCCTGCCGCCATCGACGCGGCGGTCCGGGAGAAGGCCCGGCGGGGCGAGCCCCTCTACGTCATCGATGAAGCCCAGCTGGCCGCGCTGGAGCCCGACCTGATCCTCACCCAGGCCCTGTGTGAAGTCTGCGCCGTCCCCATGGGCCAGGCTCTCCGGGCCTCAGGTCGGCTCCGCCGGCCGCCCCGGGTGATCGCCGTCAACACCTACCGCCTGACGGATCTGTTTGCGTGCCTGCAACAGATCGCCGAGGCCGCCGGGGTGCCCGAGCGCGCGGAGGATCTCCTCCGGGCGTGGCGGCGCCGGCTGGCCCGCGTGGCGGACGCCGTGGCCGGCGCCCCCCGACCGCGCCTCCTGCTCCTCGAATGGCTGGATCCTCCCTTCTGTTGCGGCCACTGGGTCCCCGAGATGGTGGAGATCGCCGGGGGGCAGGAGGTCCTGGGGCGCCCGGGGGAGCCCTCCCGCCGCATCCGATGGGAGGAAGTCCTCGCGGCCGCGCCGGACGTCATCGGCCTGATCCCATGCGGGTATCGCCTGGCCGACGCGGTTGAATCCTATCCCCTCCTCACCCGCCTGTCCTTCTGGCCGCAGATCCCGGCGGTGCGCAACGGGCAGGTCTATGCCCTCGAGGCCTCGGCCTACTTCAGCCGCCCGGGCCCTCGCACCATCGATGGGATCGAGCTCCTAACTGCCCTCCTCCATCCGGATCGCTTTCACACGCCGCTTCGGGAGCGGGCCGTGCAGCCGCTGGAGACCGCCGGGGTCTTCCCGGGATGAGCCGTCGGGCCGCCCCCTCTTCCCGCGCAACGATACGGCCCAGGCTTGCCGGATGGATCCGCATGAGGAAAATTTCCCCTGGATCCTTCCCGCTGTGAGTGAGGAGATCGCCGGATGGAAGAGCCCCGGACGCCGCGCCTGCGGGATCCGCTGATCGTGCTCGCCGCCCTCGCCATGGCCTTGATCTGGGGGGTTAACGCGATGACCAACCGGGATCCCCTCTGGTTCTGGCCCTGGTTGAACGCCCAGGCCGCCGAGATCCGGATCACCACAGGCGGCCGCGAGGTGGCCTTCGTCCCCGGAACCCCGGGACACGACCGGTTGAACGCCGCCCTGAACCAGGCGCTCTCGGGCTTCAATCTCGAAGGGTATGAGCCCCAAATCGGCCTCTCCGAAGCCACCCTGGCCGAGTATCGCCACGGACCACAGTCTCTGGTCCTTTGGGTGCGCTATGACCCGCCGGTTCAGATCCACACCGCCTTTTTCTTCCCCCGCGCCGACCTGCTGATCATTCCGCTGCAGGGGCCCCACGCCGAGCTACGGCCCGTGTTTGGCGCCCTGCACGGCGTGATCCGCCTGGGCGCCCTGCGGCTGCGGGATCGCCGGATGCTGGAGGAAGCCGTTCGGGAGGTGCTCCCGTGAACCGACCCCTGATCGCTCCGTCCGAGCTGGAGACGCTGACCGCCCGCTTCGGCCCTCAGCCCCATCACCACGCCGAGGTGATCGGCGACGGCTGGTGGGATGAAGTGCGTCGCAGCCTGGATCGGCGACGCGGGGAGGTGCTCCTGGTGATCCAGCGCCCGGGAGGCGAGATCCTGGTCCACACCAAAGCGTTCTACCCTCCGGAAGCCTATCGCCTCCCCACCGGCGGCATCGGCTGGGGGGAGACCGCCTGGGAGGCGCTGCATCGGGAGATGGCCGAGGAGACCGGCCTGCCGGTGCAGGCCGCCGAATGGTGGGGGCTCATCACCTATACTCTGTATCCCTCCGCAGACCGCCGGGACCTGGGGACGCCCTTCGTCTCTTTTGTGTTCTACGTTCGCACGGAGGGGGAGCCCCGACCCGCCGACCTCGGAGAGCAGATCGCCGCCTTCCGCTGGGTCCCACCGGAAACCCTCCCCGAGATCGCGCGGCGCCTGGAATCCCTGGACCTGCCGTGGCGCGGCTGGGGAGCCTTCCGGGCGGTGGGCCATCGCTTTGTGTGGGAACATCACCGGGAACGCCTGACATCCGCCCGCGCGAACCCTTCGCAAAAAGGATGACGCTTGAAATCCCTTTCAGGAGACCCCCTTGACCGATCATGGGCTTTCCGGGAAGAAGTTCATTGCCATCGCCGGGAACATCGGGGTGGGGAAGTCGGCCCTGACCGAGCGGCTGGCCCGGGCGCTGGGGTGGGAGCCTTTCTTCGAGGCGGTGGACGATAACCCTTACCTCGCCGATTTCTATCAGGACATGGCCCGCTGGGGCTTCCATTCCCAGATTTTCTTCCTGAGCCGCCGGCTCCGGCATCACGTGCTGCTGCTCCAGCGTCCCCACTCGGTGATCCAGGACCGCACAATCTATGAAGACGCCGAGGTCTTCGCCAGAAACCTCTATGAGCAGGGGGATCTGAGCGAACGGGACTGGCGGGTCTACCGGGAGCTCTACGAGACCCTGCTCATGTTCCTCCCGCCGCCGGATCTGGTGATCTACCTGCGGGCCTCCGTCCCCACGCTACAACACCGCATCGCGCTGCGCGGGCGAGCCTTCGAGCGGGAGATCCCCCCGGAATACCTGGAGCGCCTGAACCGGCTCTATGAGGACTGGATCCGGCGGTTCGATCTCTGCCCTGTGCTCACCATCCCGGCGGACCGCCTGGATTTCGTGCAGCATCCCCGTCACCTCCGCCTGATCGTGGAGAAAGTGATCGAGAAGCTCCGGGGGAAGGAAGAGGTCACGTTCGAGGAGGAGCTGGCGGATCCGGGGCTCTGAGGCCCGCCCGGCTGGGGGCGAGGATTTGGGAGAGCCCCCCGGTTCGAGGTAAGATCGGCGGGAGGACCCAGAGCCCGTCGCAAGCTCCGAGGAGGCGAGGACGATGCCCTACGCCCTGCATCCCATCGCCGAAGGGGTCACGGCCATCGATCTCCATTTCCACGGCCGTCCGCAGGTCATCGCGGCCTATTTGATCTACGACGGCCGGGAGGCCGCCCTGGTGGAGACCGGGCCGACCTCCAGCGCGGAGCACCTGCTGGAGGGGATCCAGGCGGCCGGCGTGCCCCTGGAGGCCCTGCGCCACCTGATCGTCACCCACATCCACCTGGACCACGCGGGGGCATCCGGGTTCCTGGCCCAGCGCCTGCCCGGAGCGAAGATCTACGTTCATCCGGTGGGCGCCCCCCATCTGATCGATCCCTCCCGGCTGATCGCCAGCGCCGCCCGGATCTACGGGGACATGCTGGAGCCGCTGTGGGGGAAGGTGATCCCTGTCCCCGCCGACCGCGTGCAGGTCGTTCAGGATGGGGAACGCCTGCGCGTGGCCGGCCACACCCTGGTGGCCTTCGAGACCCCCGGTCACGCCCGCCACCATCACGCCTTCCTCGACGAGACCACCGGTCTTCTCTTCACCGGGGACATCGCAGGGGTGCGCCTGCCCGGCGTGCGCTACGTCCGCCCGCCCACCCCGCCGCCGGAGCTGGACCTGGAGGCCTGGTCGGCCAGCATCGCCCGGCTGCGCGCCCTGAAGGCCCAGGCCCTGTGCCTGACCCACTTCGGGGCTTTCCGGGAGGACATCGAGTGGCACTGGGAGGACCTGGAGCGTCGGCTGTGGGACTGGGGGCGGTGGATCCGGGAGATGATGGAGGAGAACCGGACGGAGTCCGAGATCCTGGAGGCGCTGCGAACCCGAGCGGACGCCGAGCTGCAAGCCGCCGGTGCCGACCCGGCGTTCTACGATGTGGCCGTGAGCTACGAGAGCGTGGTCGCCGGATACCTGCGCTACTGGCGGAAGCGCGCCGAAGCCCTGGCCCAGCGGGCCGAAGGCTGAACCGGTCGGCCCGGGGGAGCGCGAAGCCAGACAACGGAGCGCCCACGGCATGATCGAGCTCATCCCCTGCCCGGCTTGCGGCCGGGAGATCTTCGCGGAGGAGGGCGTTTGCCCCCACTGTGGGGCCGCTTTCTGCCCGGCGTGCCGATCCCCCATGCCGGAGGATGCGGATCGCTGCCCCGCTTGTGGAACGGTCTGGGCCTGGTTCTGCAGCCACTGTGACGCGCTCGTCCCGCCGGAAGCGGAGACCTGTCCGTCGTGCGGCGCGCCCCTGCGGCCCCGGCCTTGCGGCCGCTGCGGGACGATGGTGCCGCCCGACGAGCCGTGCCCGGGCTGCGGCGCCGAGCCCTGCCCCGATTGCGGCGCGTGGGTGCCGGCGGACGCCTCCGCGTGCCCGGCGTGCGGGTTGCCCCTGGGGGAGATGTGCGCGCAGTGCGGGGCTGCGTTGCCGGAGGGCGCGACCCGCTGCCCGGCCTGCGGCGCGCCGGCCGGGGAGCCCACCTGCCCGCGCTGCGGCCAGCCCGTGGCGCCGGAGTCGGGTCTGTGCCCCGCGTGCGGCGCGATCTGGTGCCCGATGTGCGGGGAGCCCGAACCCGAAGAGCCCCTCACGGCGGAGACGCGATGCCGATGGTGCGGCTTCGAGCTGGCCTTCACCTGCCCGGGTTGCGGGGCCGTTCTGCTGAGCACGGCGTCGGAATGCCCGGACTGCGGGCGGGTTTTCCCCCGGCGTTGCCCGTCCTGCGAGAAGCCCCTCTTCGGCGCGCCGGAGCGCTGTCCATTGTGCGGAGCCCCGATCCCCGCGCCTCCTCCCGTGGAGGACCGTCCGGCTTCCCTCCGCCCTTCCGAAACCGCCGCCCTGACGGTTTGCCCCAACTGCCGGACGCTCTTTCGCCCATCGGAGGGGCCGTGCCCGTCCTGCGGCCAGTGGCTCTGCCCCCGGTGCCGTGCCCGGCTCTGGCCGGATGAGCTCATCTGCCCGCGGTGCGGGGCGGAAACCGGCGCGCGCTGCCCCGATTGCCAGGCGATCATCCCCCTCGGAGCTTCCGCGTGTCCGATCTGTGGGGCCGAGCTCGCCTTCGTCTGCCCGCGCTGCAACACCCGCGTCTCCGAAAGGACCGAACGTTGCCCCTACTGCGGCCTGGACCTTTCGGGACGCTGCCCCCGTTGCGGGGCGGAGCTCCCGGAAGAGGCCGACGCCTGCCCGGCCTGCGGGCAGGCCCTGTGCCCGGAATGCGGATCGGCGGTGGCCGAGGACGCCCGCGCCTGTCCGGTCTGCGGGGCCGCCTTCACGTATGTGTGCGAAACCTGTGGGGCGGAGCTGGAACCGGAAGCGACCCGCTGCCCGCGTTGTGGACATCCGGTGTAGCCGCAGGCCGGAGCCCCATGTCACGGATCGACTGGATGATCCGGCACGATCTCACCCCGGAGGCCCGGGATCCTCGATCCTCCACACCGTCCCGACCGGGAACGCGGGGTCCCGGGAGGCGATGACCACCGCCTGATTCCCCCGGGGCTCAAAGACCGCAAGGGCCGGTCGGCCGGCGCAGGCGCGGGCCAGGGCGGTGAACAGCCAGAGGGGCAGCTTCCCGTTCAGGATGAGGAGCCCTTCCTCTGGGATCGAGGGCAACAACAGGCCCTCTGTTTCCTCCCGCTCCACATAGGGATGGCGGAGGACGGCCCGGAGCCGCCATCCCCCAGGCGCGCGCTCGACCGTGAACGCCAGCGGAGATGAACGGTCCGCTGTCCGTTCCTCGCCCTCCGTCGCCCATCGGAAGCGCGGGGGTTCCACCCAGCCCAGCCGGACGTCGAACTGGAAGAACGGGGCCGGGAGGGCGTGGATGGCGAGGGCTGCGTAGAGCCAGGCGGGGCCGCGGCCGTAAAGGGCCAGGGGCTTGCCCTCGGGGAGGAAATCCAGCATCCGGGGCAGATCCTCCGGGGCCCAGCGCGGGGCCTCCCCTTCCCGACGGACCTCCAGCATGCGGGCCAGCTCGTCCAGGTCGATCACCCAGTCGACGTCGGGGGCCATCGCCAGATGATAGCGGCGCAGCTCCTCCGGGTCGTAGCGGAAGAGGGCCGCGATCCGCTCAGCCAGCGCCTCGAAGACCGGCCCCTCCGCCATGCGACCCCGCTCCAGGCCGGTGATCACCCCGCGCAACACCGGTGTCTCCTCCAGGATCTCCGAGGAGCCTTCCAGGCGGGAATCCAGATCCGCGATCAAATGCAGGCCGTAACGCCGGACGCGCTCCTGCCAGACCGGGCGGGCCGCGGGATCCCGGATGAGGAGGATCGCGTGGGTGACCACGCCCAGGATCCGCTCTTGCTCCGGGGTCGGCATCCCCCCCACATCCACCAGCAGCGGCAGGTGGCGACGCCGGATGTCCTGGACGATCCGATCCACCCAGCGTTCATCGAAGGCCCCCTTGATCCGGAGCTGCCGGGCCAGCCGGGGCTCCGCCTCGTGAAACCAATCCCCCTCCCCATCCGGCGCCGCCCGCAACACATAATGGGCCACACCACGCTTCCGCAAGGATTGTGATAGACTATATGTTAGAACGGATTTACCAGAGTTCGGCGGCCCTCCGATCAGCACAGCAGGAAACAGCTCCATCGGGATCCTCCGTATCCCGGGAGATTCGGTCTGCGGGAGGTGGGCCATGGAACACAGACCGGCCAGCACGATGATCGCCACGCTGGGTGGGCAGCCGCAGGTGATCACCTTTGCCCTGGACGCCTTGCTGGGCCGCGGCGAGCAGATCGTTGAGGTGGTGGTGTTGCACCTCGCTCCCCAGGATCCCCGAACCCGTCACGCCCTGGAACGCCTGGATCGCGAGTTCCCCAACGGCTTCTACGCCCATGCCCGCCGCCCCATCCGCCTGCGTCGGGTCATGCTGAAGGATCTCCGGGGCCCCATGCCGGATATCACCGATGAGCACGCCGCCGATGTGGTCCGGATGCAGATGATGGAGATCCTTCAAGCGGAGAAGGCGCAGGGCCGTCCCCTCCATGTCGTGCTGGCGGGGGGACGACGCCTGCTCGCCCTGATGCTCTTCCTCACCGCGGTGGTGCATCTGGATTACGCGGACCGGGTGTGGCACCTGTATACCCCTCGCGCCTTCCTGGAGGTGGCGCGGGACGGCCAACGGATGCACGCGCGGCCTGAGGATGGCGTGCGCCTGATCGAGGTGCCCTTCCCCCGCTGGGGGGCGGACTTCCCCGCCTTCCGACAGCTGACCTCCCTGCAGCTGGGGCAGATCGAGTCGCCGGCGGATCGGATCGGGCGTTGCCGGCAGGTCTGGGAACGGCTGACGCCGGCCCAGCGCCGCGTGCTGGCGGAGGTCGTCCGCTGCGAACATCTGTTGCAGGTCGCGGAAGCCCTGCGCCGGTCGCCCAAGACCGTGGACTCCCACCTCGAAGCGATCAAGGCGCTCTGCCGCGAGACATGGGGTCTGTCCCCTGACCATCGTCTCTCCTATCGGGATCTGCGGGAATGGTTCCGCCCCTTCGCGCCGCTCATGGACCTTTCCACAACCCGATGAGAGCCGGGACCGGAAACCGCTCTCCCCGTGGGGCTCCGCTCTGATGCCCCCAGGGTCAGCGGGGCCCCTCCTGACTTCTAATCGTAGAAGAACGGCCAGCCCCTGCATCCGGTCGTCCCCGGATGCGCGTCCGGTCTTTCCCCGATGTCCGGCCTCCCGGGCTCGGCTACATTTGGGGGCAAAGGAGGCGGCATGGTCGTTTTAAACTTTGCGCACCCACTCACACCGGAACAGCAGCGGCAGATCGAGGCCCTTGCGGGGCAGCCGGTGGAACAGGTCATCGCCATCGACGCCCAGATCGATCCGGCCCGTCCCCTGGTCCCGCAAGTGGTGTCCATGGTGGATCGGGTGGGGTTCTCCCCCGAGGAGTGGCAGACCCGACCCATCCTGATCCTGTTGCCCTCGTTGAACTACAGCGCCGGGGTGCTGCTGGCGGAGCTTCACGGCCGCATGGGCTATTTCCCATCGATCATCCGGATGCGGCCGGTTCCGGAGGCTGTTCCGCCCCGATTTGAGGTGGCGGAGATCATCTCCCTGCAGGCCGTGCGGGAGGCCGCGCGCGCCCGGCGGGGGGCGTCGGAAGGGAGGGGGAGCGATGCGTCTTAAGATCGCGCTGCGCTTCGTGCGTCCGGGCCGGTTGCCCTGGGGCTATCCGGAGTGGTTGCGGGGCCTGGCGTATACGGCGATGCGGCGGGGGTTGCCTCAGGTGGCCCATCGGCTTCACGAGGAGGGGTGGCAGGGCCCGGAGGGACGCGCCTACAAGCCCCTTACCTACTCGTGGTTGCATGGCCTGCGGCCGGATGGGAGCGGGCTATGGGCGGAGGGGGCGGTCACCTGGTGGGTCTCCTCGCCGATCGAAGCGGTGGTCGAGGCGCTGGCCTTGGGGCTGCTGCTGGAGCCGGAGGTGGCGCTGGGGCCGCATCCGGTGCAGGTGGAGCGCATCGAGGTGGTCCCGGCGCCTGCGCTGGAGGGGTCGATGACCTGCGTCACCCTGTCGCCCATCACGGTCTCCACAGGCGAGCGGCGGGCGGACGGGCGGCTGGTCAAGCGGTATCTTTCGCCGGAGGAGCCGGGCTTCGCGTCGGCGTTAGCGGAGAACCTGCGGCGGAAGGCGGCGGCTTTTTACGGGCAGGAGATCCGGGGGGAGGTCGTCATCCGACCGCAACCGCCCTATCGCTCCAAGCTCGTGCGGATCCACGACACCGACATTCGGGGGTGGATGCTGCGGCTGACGCTGGAGGGGGATCCGCGGCTGCTGCGCCTGGCCTACGAGGCCGGCCTCGGCGAACACACCGCCAGCGGCTTCGGGATGGTGGCTGTGGCCCGGGAGCAATCGGAGAACACCCCTCCCCATGACGCTCGAGTTCTTGGGCATTTTGTGTGCCTCCAAGCATCTCGATAAAGATCGTAATCTGGAGTTTGCGATGATCTCAGATTTAATACATTCGTTTAAATCAGAGTTTTCGGAAAAGCTATACAGAGCAGATTATCTCCTTGCGGACACCCGTATTCCCTGGGTGTCACTCTATGACCACTTGATGCTCACGGCTGGATTTGCTGCCGCCCTTGCCCAGGAACTTCTTCAACGTGGCAGGGTGGCAGTGGAGATATGCGGGCTAGAGCTTTCACCCTCCGAACTGTGCGCCCTTGCCCGCCTGTGTGGGCTCTTGCACGACCTGGGGAAAGCACGAATCGGCGAAACGGAGTACCGATTCCATGTCCAGAGAAGTGTGGAATATGCCCGGGAATGGCTTGCTGCAAAGGGTGTGGAGGAGCATCTCCAGGAGATCATCCTGGGCGCAGTGGCGCGCCACCACCTACGAGATGGACCGCGGACGATCCTGGAGAAACTGGTCTGCCTGGCCGATAGCTACGCCTCCGCTGGGGATCGTCCCGAGCTGGCGCGAGCCTCTACGGCGACTGAATTCCAGCGACTTGCAGAAGAGACTCTCCGCATGGAACAAGAGCTCTTTGGCGCCGACAAGCCCATTTGCCTACTTCTGGGCGATACGGATGCCATCAAAAGCTACGTATACGAGACGAGCACGCTTCCCGAGATCCGCGGGGCAAGCGAAATCCTTCTGGAGCTGGAGGCAAAAGTTCGCGAGCTTTTTACGGAGAAGATTGCCGAAGAAGCCCTGATTTACTGTGGCGGGGGCGGCTTCCTTGCCATCGTTCCTGCGGGCCAGGCAAAGGGGATAAAGAAAGAGATCGAGCAACTCTACCTACAGAAAACCGGTGTTGCCACCATTACAGTTGTGTATTCGGACCCGATTGGCTATGCCGACATCGGGCGGGGGCTTGCGCCCTACGACGATGCGCAGATTCGGGCGCTTTCCGGAAGTGGTGTTTCCGCTGATTTGCTCTATAGCCACTTTGAGGCTCTTCTGAAGGACCGGACAAAACGCAAAAACTTCGGCGAGTTAGTGTCAGCGCTCACCGGTAGGCTTCAGCAAGAGAAGCGGGCAAAGACTACAGCTCCGTTCTTGGAGACCTTACCCATTCACCGGCGGTGCGAGTCCTGCGGGAAACGTGCAGCAGAAGCGCACGACGATGTGCGGGATGAATGGATTTGTGCAATCTGTTCCCGAAAACGGAGGCATGGAAGGAGTGATCGCCGAGAGTTCGTAAAGGAGTTTGTCCGGTGGGTACGCGATAGCAAGCGTGTCGAGATTCCTGAAAAGAAGCCCGACGGAAAGCCACGTTTCTCCGAAGACCTGGACACGCTTGCCGGCTCAGACGGTCGCATTGCCCTGCTCTACGCCGACGGCAACAACATGGGCGATCTTCTACAATTGATGTCTTCGCCCGCTTCTTATCGTCATTTTTCGCGGGTGCTGGAAGATGCCACTCGGGATGCGCTTTTCTCAGCACTCTGGACGGTGTTCGGCGAAGAGCGCCTGAAGGACCGCGAGAAACTGCTGCCCTTCGAGATCATCGCCCTCGGCGGGGACGACATTCTGGTCATCGTGCCTGCACGCTACGGCTGGGCGCTGGCAGTCAAGGTCCTTGAGGCCTTTGAGCACCACCCCGGCATCGAGAAACTTCAAAAAGAGCTTCAGGAGCGAGTGGGAAGCGCTATGCGCCGTCCCGTTTCGCTCAGTCTCTCCGCTGGGCTGGCGATTGCTGATGTGAAGTATCCGGTGAGCTTTCTCTTTTCCCTTGCCGAAGGGCTCCTCAAGGAAGCAAAGAAGCTGGCACGAGAGGTCCACACCAGCACGCTCTGCCACCTCTGGCTGCGGGCACCGGTGATTTCAGAACGAGCAGGTGCGCTGTTGAGTGCCCTGTATGAGCGACAGATGATGGTCCTCACGGCGCGTCCCTACACGGCTGAGCAGGCTCGGAAGCTCGCGGAGCTGGCCCGCAGTTTAGAAGGACTTCCTAAGGCTCAGCGACACTCGCTGGCAGAAGCCCTCGAAAAAGGCGTGCATGTTTCGCTGAACTATGCCCTATATCAGGCAGCCCGGCAAAAGGAGCGCGGCGCACAGCTTCGCGAGGCGTTTCAAGAGCTGGGCAACCTCCTGGGGCCTGCGAAAGACGGCTTCTGGTTCTGGCGCCAGACGGACGAGGGCTGGAAGACGGCGCTTCTGGACGCGCTGGAACTCATCGAGCTGAGCACTGTGCTGGACATCCCACGGGAGGAACATTATGCCCCATCGGCTACAGATTGAGACAAAGTTCGGCTTCGTCTCCGGTTTGCACATCACCGGGGAGCAGGGCAAGCTCTGGACGGACAGAGCTCTGGTAGTGGACTGGCGCGACGGCAAAGTTCCCATTGTTCCTGCGACCACGATCAAAGGCTGGCTTCGGGAGAGTGCTGAGCGCCTGCTCCGCGGGCTCGGGTTACCAGCCTGCGATGGCTCTCGCCCCGGAGAGATGTGCAACGCGTGCTTGATTTGCAAGGTCTTTGGATCACCCCGCAGGCGCTCTCCCTTGCGCTTCTCGGATGCCGAGCTTCGTGAGGGCATGGCGGATGTGCGCATGAATGTCTCGCTCAGCCGCCATCGCAAAACCGCGTATGAGGAGCGGCTTTTCTCCACCGAGGTCATCTGGCAGAAGGCGCTTACGGCACGCATCGAGGGCTGGTTCGATTCACAAGCAGAAGCCCGAAAGGCAGCGGCTCTTCTGTATCTGGCGGCGAAAGCCGGCTTTGCCATCGGGGCAGCGCGCTCTCGGGGGTTGGGCTGGCTCGAGCTTGTGGATTTTACAGCGAGCGTGGACGGCGAGAAGCTCCTCGACGAAGACCTTATAGCACAGAGCAAAGCGCTCGTATCCCGGACGGAGGGTCCCGCATGACGGAATACTTCGTCTGCCTCACGCCCGAAAAGCCCCTGCGTACGGGCACGCTCAAGCCCCGGGGAGATTATCTCGACACGCGGGACTACCTGCCCGGCAGCGTCCTCCGGGGCGCGCTGGCCGAATGGCTCAAGCTACATGGGAAAGCAAGCCAGATCGTCCCGACAGTGCAAAAGGTGCGCTTTGGGAATTTCTTTCCCAGCGCTTCAGAGTCTGTATGGGCTTTGCCCTTCCCGATGACAGCGCTGGAGTGCAAGCTTCACGGGGGCTTCCTCAACGTCCCCAGGCGCTCCGGGGAAAAACCCGGACACGGCATCCGGGATAGTCTGCTCATCGCCCTGGCGTATGCAGAGCTGGAACGGCAAGGTGCCCGCTTTCCGGTGCCCATGCTCCTGCGCTGCACCCATGAAACTAAAGGGGAGAAGTGCGGCGGACGCATGGAGCGAGTCAGTGGCTTTTATGCGGCTCTGCCTGAAGGTTGGAGGGTAATGAAGATTGAAAAGGCACTCCAGACCAAGGTTGCCCTGAGTCGCCACCGCCGGGCTGCCCAAGAAGGGATGCTCTATCGGGTGATCGGCATGCGCCCGAAAGACTGCTTCGTAGGACGGCTCTGGGTCGAGGATGAAGCGGTCATCGAAGATCTCAAACGGGCGGCGGAAGAAGTAGGTGTCGGCGCTCTTACAACTCGAGGGTTTGGCAAAGCTCATCTGAAGGAAACCGAGCCCCATCTGGAACCTATCGCCGAGCGTTTGCGGAACTTCAATGAAAAGCTCCGCGAGGTTTGGAGGGAGCTGGCGGCGCTTGTCCGCCAGGTGGGTAGTTCCGTTCCCGATGAGCCCTCGGGGACATACTTCAGCGTGGATCTGCTGGCACCCGCCGTTCTCCGGGACCCGCACGGGTTGCCCACCCTGAAGCTCTTTCTCGACCTCGACGGACAATGGCGGGAGCCCATCTTCTGGGCGACGCAGCCGACCTTCGTGGGCGGCTTCTCCACAGCCTGGGGACTGCCCAAGCCCACCTACCTGGGAGCGGCCATGGGAAGCGTGTATGTGTTTCGAACAGAAGCTTCCCAGGAGGAACTCCTGCCCTTCCTGGAAGACCTGGAAGCCCGGGGCGTCGGGATCCGCACCGATGAAGGCCTGGGCGAAATTTTAGTGTGCCATCCATTTCATCAGGAGGTAATGCCGGTATGATCACCGAAGCGAAACTCTTGCAACAGATTGAAGAGCACTTGGACGAAATCGTTCAGCGCGCAGAAAAATGCGTAACTGAAACGGGTGCAGCGGAATCGGATTTGGAAGAATCCCAGCTTCGCAATCTTCAGAACCTGGCTTCTGCCACTGACTCGGTGCTGGCATTGGAAAACTTCATTGCCTATCAGATGGGGCGGAAGAAAATCCCCACCGATGTTGGACGCCAGATCCTCGAGGATATCCGCAAGCTGGGACAGAAAGCCGAGGAGCTCACGCGGAACAATCCCGGAGCGCTCCGCTGGGTGCGGATGGAGCTCGTCCGTCTGTACCTGGGCTTTCTGGTGCGGAAGTTTGTGGCTGAGAAGAAGACAAGGGAGGAGCGATCATGACCCCTCACTCCTTTTGGCACTTTGAGAACCGCTGGTTGATTACCGCGACCCTGCGGATGAAGACCGCCCTTTCCGTAGGCGCACGAGCCTCGCTCATGCCCACCGGCTCCGACCTTCCTGTCATCAAAACCCCGGAGGGTATTCCCTTCATTCCAGGCTCTTCGCTCAAAGGCGTGGTGCGCTCGTATGTGGAGCGAATCCTGCGGACGATGGACGAGCTTGAGCAAAACCATCGTGGGGAAAAACTCTGGGCGTGCGACCCGCTGGATGAGAAACAGCGTTGCATTACAGGAGAGCGCAAAAAGGTGCTCTGGGAACAAGCCGAGGAGGAGGCTGAAAAAGAAGCCAAAGCAGTAGATGCCCGCTTTACGGAGCTTATCTGGCAAGAGTCCTGCACCGCCTGCCGGCTCTTCGGCTCCCCCTGGCTGGCGTCGCGGATCTCGTTTCAGGATGCCATGCTCTCGAATCGGGACAGCCTGCTCCGGCTCACCGAAATCCGCGACGGCGTGGGCATTGACCGCGATTTGGGCTCAGCGAAAAGCGGCATCAAATACGACTTCGAGACTGTGCCCGCGGGAGCGGAGTTCGGCATTCGCATTGTGGTGGAAAACGCCGAGGACTGGGAAGTAGGGCTTCTGCTCCTGGCGCTCGAAGCGATGCGCAAGGGCGAGCTTCCCGTGGGCGGCAAGACCACGCGCGGTCCTGGCTGGGGGGAAATCATCAACCTCAAAATCCAGAAGGTTGGCAAGGAAAACCTCCTGGACTACCTCACGGGCACGGGACAGCCTGCTGAGATTTCGCATTCGGAGCTTCTGCAGAGACTCGTAACCGCCATGCAAGGAGGAGAGGGCCATGCATAAGCGCCGCTGGAACGCCCTGAAGCTGGAACTTGTGGTCGAGCCCCGCGCTCCGCTGCTCATCAAATCGGGGCTGGCTTCGCCGAACCCTTCTCTCCCTGATATGCAGTTCGTGCGCACGATGACACCCCGGGGCGAGACGGTCTTCATCCCCGGTTCTTCACTCAAAGGGACGTTTCGGAGCTTTACGGAGAAGGTGCTGCGGACTGTAAAATCCGATGGCGCCTGCGAGCCGTTCCCCTCCAGCTCAAGTTACTGCGTCACTCGCTACCGGTTAGCGGACGAAGAGGATCCGGCGAAGGTCTATCAAAAGTCCTGCCGCGCCTGCAGGATCTACGGAAACACTCGTTTGAAAGGTCGGCTCTCCTTCACCGATGCCTTCCCTGACGGCGAAGTCAAGACCGAAACCCGCTACGGCGTGGCGATCTCCCGGCTGACGAATGCGGTGGCCGTGGGACCCTTCGACATCGAGGTGCTTGTGCAGGGGCGCTTCCGGACCGCGCTTGTGCTGGAGAACTTTGAAGTCTGGCAGGTGGGGCTTCTGGCGCTAACGCTTCAAGCGATCAACGATGGACTCGTCAAGCTGGGCTTCGGCAAAAACCGCGGCTTCGGCGAGGTCTCGATGACCGTAGAACAAGCCGTTGTGGAGATGGCGAAAAAGCCGGGGCTCCTCCGAAACGCCATCTGGGGCGTGGGCGCTTATGTGGGCGATGAAGAACGCCAGGCTTATGGACTTCAGGATACGGACCGGATGGAGGAGCTCCCCGAGGGTACCGAGACGGATCTTGGGGTCTTCATCCGGCGCACCTATAGCCAGGAAGCCTGGAAGCAGATTGCGGAGAAGGCGATCGCATCCATCGCAAAGACCTTGGAGGCGGCATGAAGCGGGGCTGGGTCTATTCGGGCGTGCTCGGTGCGGAAGAGCTTCGGCAGCTCATCGAGAGCATCCCCGGACGGGTGCTCCTGAGCTGGGAGCTTGCAAGGCTGGATTTCCCAAGCAGCGTAGAGCTGCGGGATGCCGGATGCGCCTTCAACAGTGGTGCAGAAATCAGGTGGGAAAGGGTGACCGAGGGGCGCTATCGGGTTTGGGTCCTGAGCGACGGCGAGCGCAACGACCTGCCCGATGCCCTCAAGCTGGTCGAGGGCGACTGGGAGATCTCGGAGTGTGAGACCCGGCTGCTTAATCTGGAGGACAAACGATTTGCCGCTCAGTTCGATCTATACCCGGTGGCAAACAGACCGGAAGCCCGGTTTGTGTGCCGGGTGTTTTATCGAGATAAGGTCGCAACCTTTGTGAGCCCACGGGAGGTGACAAGCGATGCCCAGGAATCCGAACGCTGAGCCGAAGCCGTTTGTGTTGTTAGAGATCCCCAAGGAGGAACCTGAGCGCCGACCGGTGGCAACGCACGAGAGGTTCGCGAAGCTTACCGGGCGATTGGAGCTCGTCTTCGAGGTGGTCTCGGAGTACCTCTTTGTGGGCTCTGGGGCGTACGAATTCGACCCGAACCACGGAAATCGGCGTCCCGATGTGTGGTACACCTTCTACCGTCGGAACGGTCAGCTCTGCGTGCCGGGCACCAGCCTCAAAGGCGCCATCCGGGCGATTGTAGAGGCAATTTCCAACTCGTGCGTGTCGCAACGGCATCGTAGGGAAAACCTGCGTTCCAGCCATCATCAGCCCTGCCGGTTTCGCGACGAAAGAAGCCCGCTCTGTCCCGCTTGTCGCCTTTTCGGGACAACCGGCTACCAAGGGCGGGTGCATTTCACGGACTTCCTGCCCCAAGGGGAGATAAAACCCGAGATCGTCAAAATCGGGGAACTCTGGGAACCCAAGCGCTACGACCCAGCAAGGCGCCGCTTCTACCAGCACAAGACCTTCCAACCGGCAGGGAATCTCGCTCCTCAGCAGGGCTTTCGCTTTGTCGAAGCGGTACAGAAAGGTGCGAAGTTTCGTGGTGCCCTCCTGTTTGAGAACCTGAGCGAAACGGAGCTGGGACTTCTCCTGCATGCGCTGGGGTGGGAGCCCGAGGCGAGCGGGTACAAGACGGCCTTTACCCCCAAGCTGGGCGGCGCCAAGCCCCGGTGCTTTGGTTCAGTGGAGTTTCGCCCGGTGCGGCTGCGGCTCTGGAGCGGAGGTGTGAAGGGCTTGCTGGCTCCACAGGACGTGCAGGGCAAGGACATGCTCCCGCGCCTTTACCAGTATCTGCAGGCATGCCGCGATAGGAAGTTGCTGCATGTGCCGTCGTGGGATGCCATGAAGGAGGGCTTCCGGCCTAAGGACGAACAGTGTCCCCGGGAGGTGTACTGATGACGACGGACGAGAAGGTCGAGTTCGCTAAGCAACTGGCCCGCGACCTGAAATCTCAGTGGGAAAGTTTTAAGAGAGAAGATGCTAAGCGTCGGCATAAACCGCTTAGGAAGGACGATCTCGAGTTTCCTCGAAACGAGTGGCAGCGTTGGGTAAATTACTTTGCGCGCGTGCAGAGTTTAAATACGGCACTTCAGCTGGCGGAATATCAAAGTCGTTCGCCTGCATTGCGCTCGGATCCGAAGCAGGCGGCGCAGGTTATCCGTTACATCCTGGGTTCGCGTCAGACAGAACTCCAACAGCTTTCAGTGACAGACCTGATGGAGATCTTTGGGTATGTAAGCCGCTGGCTGGAATGGCTGAACTTCTCAGGAGGTCAGCATGAAGAAAGTTCTCATCGCCACGTTGGGAGAAGCCCCAGCAGTCGTCACGGAAGCCATTGACTGCCTGCAGGCAGATGGCGTCTCCATTGATTTCGTGGTCATTTTGACGACCAAAGACACCTATTCCCGGAGCGCCCTCAACCTTTTATCTGAACACGTGCCAGCTTACTACGGCGGGAAAGTAACGCTTCTGGATGCCCGCATTCTGGAAGCCTTCTACGACGTGGACTCCGATACAGCTGCGCTGGAGTTCATGAACCATGCCTGCGCCGCCCTGAGGGACTACCGCAAGAAGGGCTGGGAAGTCTACGCTTGCATCGCCGGCGGGCGCAAGGCGATGTCAGCGCTGCTGGCATTGGCCGTCCAGTTCTACGGTGCCCGGCGCCTCTTCCACGTGCTCGTCGAAGACCCGGTGCTGGAGGAAGAGGGGCATATTCTCAAGCTCCGGAACATGAACCCGCAAGATCAAAGGCGCGTGCTTCATCCACCCGTCAAGCAAATCAAGCTAGTGAATTTGCCATTCATTGGGCTTTTCCCACTTTTAGGGGACATCATTTCCGGGCTGAAGGGCCAACCGGTACGTTCTGAGGTCAAGGAACTTCTTGAGCAAAACGGCTTGCTTGTTGCCGGCACCCCGACTCCCCTGGGGCAGATGGTCTTGCAAGTGCTGGAGAGCGTGGAAACCTTACCCGAGCCCCGACAGGGGGGCTGCCAGTTGAGCCTGGCAAAGAAGGAGCCCCGGGAGGCTCGGGAGACGGAAGAGTGGGCGAATCGCCTAGCTAACCGCTTCCTGTTTATCGAACGCATTGAAGACATCGGCTGGCGGGAAGGGCAACCCAAAGTCAGGGTGGAACCGCCGAACACGCTCGTTGTCTTCTTGCCAGGACGAAGGCTCCGCGGGATCGGCTTTCGACTCACCACCACTGCACAAACTCCCGGTCAATTGGAGCGCGCCCGCCAGGAAATCGAGCGCTGGATCGATAAGGAAGTGCGCTGATAGGAGAAGAGTGGCGCAAGGGAGGACCGGGCGTTCGGGCTCAGCCGCCGAATGCACTGATCGCAGGGGTCCGATTGCACATCGATATCTTGTTCCGCCTCCGGCTCGTCACCACCGCCACCACCCCGGGCCAGCTGGAGACCGCCCGCCGGTATGTGGAACGCTACATCCGTCGCCGGGAGGGATAGGCGATGGGAGTCTACCATCTGATGGGCCTGGGGCGTTCCCCGGGCACGGTGATCGGGCCGCTGACCTACCTGGCCCACCGCTACTCGCGATGGGAACCCGAGGATCAGGCCTTCTTCGCCGGATCCGGCGAGGCCACCCTGCGCCAGACGGGTCAGAGAGCAGGAGATATGCAGGCCCTTGTGCTCTTCACCACCCGCGAGATCCTCCAAGGGAAACTCGCCTCCTACCCTTACATCGAGAACCCGCCCGGCCGCGTCATGCAGGGACCGCCGCAGGAAGGCGGGCCGATGAAAGAGGTGCTGCGGGCGCACCTGCGCCGGGAGTGGCCGGCCATCGCCGGCGGGCGCCGGGAGGGCGTGGTGTTCTGGTGCGAGGTGGACCGCCGGGATATCCGCACGACCTATACGCGCGTCGCCCGCGTGGTGGCCGCCCTGGCCGGAACCGGAGGCCAGGGGAAGGAGATCTGGGTCAACCTGACCGGCGGCAACAACGTCATGAACTTCGCCCTGGAGCTGGCCGCCATCCTCTCCGGAGATGTGGCCCGTCTTTACTACGTCCAGGCCGCCGATGAGCGGGCGGAGAAATGCCTCCGCTTCACCGCCGAGGACGGCTACTGGGTGGATCTGCCCATCCTCCCCCTGGGCCTGGGACGGCTGCGCCGGGCCATCCTCGAGGTTCTGACGGCACACGGCCCCCTTCCCCTGGAAGACCTTTACGCCCGCCTTCGAAACGAATACTGGGATCTGAGCCGGGGCCTGGATTCATCCGAGACCCTGCGGCGGGATCACCTCACGCCGCTGTGGAAAGCGCGGCTCATTCAGGGAACCGAAGAGGGTTATCGGCCGGGGCCGCAGTGGGATCTGATCCGGCCCTATCTCCAGGTCCTGGAGGAGGCACGGAGCCAGAACCGCACCCTCGAGCAACTCGCCGAGGAAGAGGACTGGATCGAACGGGAGGTGATCCCCTTCGAGAGGCCCTGAGCCCTATCCGGCCGGCCCCGGAATCCATTCCGGTCTATCCCCGATGCGGCGCGGGCTCCTTTCGATCAGAATCAGAAACGCCAAGCGCAGGTCCCCTGTTGTGGGACCCAGGTGGGGGAGTGAATACGAGGGGGCGTTGAATGACAACGATGTGGAATCTGCCCATCCGCCACGATCCCTGGCTGGATAACGGCCTGGAGGTCCTGGCCGGGATGGCCGAGGCGATCGCCCGCCAACACCCGGCCGTCCTGAGTGTCCGCCTGGAGCCCGACGGGCTGCGCCTGGAGATCCAGCAGCTCCAGCGCTTCGCCCACCTCCTGAGCCATCAAATCGCGCTCCAGGTCGAAAACGCTTATTACATTCCGGAGCCCGGACGCAAGGTGTTGAAACCGTTCGTCGGCTTCAATCAGCAGCCTCCGAAGCAGCATCCTGAACTTTATCGGGGGAAGGAGGCGATTGAGGCGTTCGTTCAGGAGCTCCTGGCAGAGATCTCGCAACCTTCCAACCGCCGATCCCGCTTCACATGTCCGTTCTGTGGGGCACCGGCCACGGAGAAGCGCACGCTCTCCCTGTATCCCTTCGTGACTAAGACGAAAGCCCTCGGCGGGCAGGCGGTGTGGGAAGAGGCCGGGTTCCGCGGCCTGAACGAATACGGGCCGATCTGCGCCGTCTGCGCCTTCCTGGGCATGCTGGCCTGGTCCGACACCGCCCTGCTCTACCGGTGCGACATCGATGGTCCTCAGGGGACAGCGCTCCTGGCCCTCCCATGGCCGCAGCCCCTCGACTTGCGCCGTCTGCACACCCAAAAGCAACGTTATCGCCGCGCCCTGAACCCCGCCCACCGCCGCAGCAACGTCCAGGTGGTGGTTCGCTGGGGGGACCGGGAGCGGGAAGACTGGCCTCCCCAGGCGTTCACCATGCTTCTGGCCTTCTATGAGGCCGCCCTGAGCCGGGTGCTGAGGGAGATCCAGGGAGACGGCGAGGAGGGCCTCTTCGAGCTGACCGCCCTGCGCGGAGTGATCCCGGATGGCTGGATCCTCCTCCGCATCCCCCAGGGTCGGATGAAGGACATCACGGCGACCGACTGGTTCATGGAGGATACGATCCTGCGCGTCATACGCTCTATGATCGAGGCGGACGTCCTCCCCTACCAGGGCATCCTCACGGGGATATGGCTGACGCTGGAGGGACGGCGCATTGATGAGGAAACCGCCGCATGGCGAGAGGAGCGCGCGGCCGCTTTCCTGCAGAACGATTTCGGGGGATTCGCCGCAGGCTTCGGGGTTCGACGTCGACAGATGCTGGGGTTCTACAGCGAAGCTGTTCAGGGCCTTCACCAATGGATCCAAATCTGGCTGGAGGAGCGGAAGACGATGAACGAGCAAGAGCTGGAGCTGGTGCGACGAGCGGGGCGGACGATCGGCCGCATCGCGGGCGCTCAACGCCGGGCTACGATCCTTTACGAGATGGAACGGGCCCGCACCCCCTCCGACCTGCTGGGCGTGTTGAGCGACGTGGTGCATCGCTTGGTGGGGATGGAGGCCCAGGAGATGCGGGATCAGTACCTCTCCCTGGAAGCCCTCGACCGGCTCACCGCCCTGATCCACGCCACGGGAGATGACGCCCGCCGGTTCGCCGATATGAAGCACACGCTCTTCATCTACGCCGGGCTGGAATACGCCGGGGTGGTCCGGGGCCAGACCGCTGAGGCGACCGCCCGATGAGGACCAAGACGCCTGGGGGCATGGGGCGCCGGGCCCTGTCGTTCCCATCCCCCCAGAGCCCTATGGCAACCCGTAAGCGGTGATGCAAACCTCAACCAGAGAGGAGGAAGGCAATGGAGGTGAAAGCGATCTCCATGGTATGGCTTTCCCGCACCGGGTTGACCAACCTGAACGCGGGCGAGGGCGGCAGCAATCTGGTGGATCTGAAAAAATACCGCTGGGCCGGGCGCGAGTATCCTTACGTCAGCGGCCAGGCCATGCGCTTCTACCTGAAGGAGGCCATCCG
>Ga0209670_100243_pt1 | contig 35068 bp, 33 predicted proteins | sample PerSpoBPS_BMetaG_FD_184741 | JGI IMG/M metagenome (GOLD analysis project Ga0209670, IMG submission 184741) | Thermal spring microbial communities from Yellowstone National Park, Wyoming, USA - Perpetual Spouter B (PS_B) MetaG (SPAdes) (version 3) | ecosystem: Environmental > Aquatic > Thermal...
GCTGGACTACGCCGTCAATAGGCCGCCGATTTGGTGCCCTGGTTGCGGCGACTACGGCATATTGGAGGCCCTCCGCAGAGCCTTGGCGGAACTTGCGGTGCCCAACGAGGAGGTGGTGGTGGTGTCTGGCATCGGCTGTAGCTCGCAGCTACCCCACTTCATGAAGACCTACGGCATCCACGGCATACACGGCCGGGCGGTGGCCATAGCCACGGGGGTGAAAATTGCGAATCCGAGGCTGAAGGTGGTCGTGGTTGGCGGCGACGGCGATGGCTACGGCATAGGCCTAAACCACATGATCCACGCGGCGAGGCGAAACGTTGGCATCACATATGTAGTATCTAACAACCAGGTATACGGCCTCACAACGGGGCAGATGTCGCCCACCACGCTCAGGGGGACGAAGACGAAAACGACGCCCTTCGGCTCCGTGGACGAGCCCGTCAACCCGCTCGCGCTCGCCTTGGCGGCCGGCGCCACCTACGTGGCCAGGGGATTCAGCGGAGATGTCCCACACCTCACGCAACTCATGAAATCCGCGCTGACGCACAGAGGCTTCGCCTTGGTGGACGTTTTAAGCCCATGCGTCACCTTCAACCGCGTCAACACCTACGACTGGTTTAGGGCACGCGTCTATAAGCTTGAGGAGTCTGGCCACGACTCCTCCGACTACTTCCAGGCCTACAGAAAGGCGCTGGAGTGGCCCACCCTAGACCCCTACGGGAAGATACCCATAGGAGTGTTTTATAAATCCGAGGAGAAGCCAGCCTATGAAGAGGAGCTTCTGAAACTTATAGGGAGGGCGCCCATCGAGGCGGAGCTTCAGCCAGGAGAGGTGCTGAAACTACTTGAGAGGTAATTCAATCTGCGGCGGGGGCTCTGGCGAGTGCTCTATTCTTATCTTCTCCTTGTCTACGTAGAACACGTAGTCGTAGCCTGCGACGTCTGGCGGCGTTGTGTAGATGTCTACCCAAACTGCCCTCTGGTCTCTGAAAGATCTAAACCATTTCGGCACATGTTCTGCGTCGAGTGTAATTACGTACTGGGAAAGTATCCTCTGGGCGTAGTGCTCTAGGCGTCGGTGTTCAAACGGAGAGACCAGCCGCGGCTTCGCGCTCTTAAAGAATCCCAATTGGTAATGTTTGTGGATATACGCGATGGAGTTAGGCGAGTCCACCACTGCAGCTGAGAGCCGTTGGTAAGGGCCGTATAAGGCTATTTGTGAGCCTAGAGGCACCTCCTTGACGAGGTGCGCCAGGAGGCCCGGCGGCGGCACGTGTCTCTGCTCCGCAGAGGGCACGTGTTCGTCGCTTAGCAAGACGGGGCCTGTGGGGAGTATTGCAAGGTAGTAGATGGGCTTCGGCACCTCCAAGCCCCGCGCCTTCTGTATCTTAACACGCCTAATGGCGGCGTAGTTTGTATATCTAGCCTCCATCTTTATGATCACGTCGGAGATGTCGCCAAGCGGGTTGTACTTCGCCTCTATGCCTATGATGCTGAGGAGGCCGATCTTGGTCAAGGCATCTGCCGAGGCGCGGTCGTAAACTATCGCCTCCACCCCGTCTATGACGAAGACCTCGGCTCTCTCCTTGTAGGCGAGGTCCACCACCTGGTTAAACAACGTTTCTCTATACTGCGGCACGAAGGGGTAGTCGTAAACAGCTATTTCCTCGGCCTTCCAGCCGAAGCTTCTCCAAGTCTCGTGAAGGGTGTCTCTCCCTTCGTTGAAGGTTACCCACAGCACTCTTCTGCCCTCCTTGGCGAAGTCGAACGCAACCTTTGAAATAAGCACAGTCTTCCCGGCGCCGCTGGGCCCGTACACGAAGGCCACTTTTTCTGCAAAAACCCGCTTTAGATCCACACATAAATGGAATACGGCGTTTTAATATTTTGCGGTTATAGAGATATTTAAAATTGTGTGTATCGCGGCAAGATGAAAAGACTGCGGCGTCGGCGCACATGATCTCCGTAGTGGTCCCCACGTATAACGAGGCTGAGAACCTGCCGGAGCTACTGGAGCGTCTGGATCGGGCCTTAGCGGGGAGGAGTTACGAGGTGGTCGTGGTTGACGATGGGAGCCCGGACGGGACCGCGGAGGTGGCCAGGAGGCTGGCGGGGCGGTACCCCGTGAGGGTTCTCGTGAGGGAGGGCCGCCGGGGGCTTTCAAGCGCGGTGGTGGAGGGGGCCAGGGCGGCGGGGGGAGACGTGGTGGTGGTCATGGACGCCGACCTTCAACATCCGCCGGAGCTTGTGCCGAAGCTCGCCGAGGCGGCGGGGAGGGGTTGCCTCGCCGTTGCGTCGAGGTACGTGAAGGGCGGCGGGGTTGAGGGATGGCCATGGCATAGGCGGCTCGTGTCCCGCGGCGCCGTCCTCCTGGCGAGGATCCTCCTCCCCGAGGCGAGGGCCGTGAGAGACGCCGTCTCCGGCTTCTTCGCGTACCGAAGAGAGTGCGTGGCCAACGTGAAGCCCACGGGGCTGTACAAGATCCTCCTAGACGTCCTCGTCCAGTGCAAGCCGCGGTGCGTCGCGGAGGTGCCATACCTCTTCGGCCTCAGGACGCGGGGCCGCTCCAAGCTGGGCACCCGCCACATAGCGGACTACCTCAGGCAAGTCTTAGCCCTCGCCAGGTGGCGTCCCCTCAAGTTCGCCGCGGTGGGCGCCTCGGGAATCGGCGTCGCCTTCGCCGTGATACACCTCACCTCCTTCCTTCCAAAGCCTGTGTCGGTCGCCCTCGCCATAGAGACGAGCCTCACCTCTAACTACCTTCTCAACCGGCGGTGGACCTTCGCAAATCGGCGTACGCCGCTTCTCGCCGGTTGGGCCAAGTACCACGTAGCCACCGCGGTGGGCAACGGGGTGAACTACGCGACAACGCTGATCCTCCACCTACTCGGCGTTTGGATATATGCGGCGTATGTGGTTGGGGTGGCGGCGGGGTATGTCGCTAATTACGTAACCTCGGAGCTCACGGTGTTCATAGATAAAAATACCGTAAATCAAGAAAGTTGTGAGGATACTTCTGCTGGGATGCGGGCACATAGGCAGGTACCTCCACGAGGTCCTCTCAGCTAGACATGAGGTGGTGGCGGTGGATAGGGCCAGGGGCTGTCCAGCCGCCGTTCAGCAAGACGCCTTGGAGGTTCCCCTAGGCGGCTACGACCTCGTGGTGAACGCCCTCCCGGGCAACGTGGCGTACAAGGCGTCTAGGCGTGTGCTTGAGGCAGGGCTGGACACAATCGACGTATCGTTCTACGCGGAGGACCCCTTCACGTTGCAGGAGATTGCGGTGAAGACGGGGGCTAGGTACGTGCCTGACGCAGGCGTGGCGCCGGGCCTCAGCAACGTGCTGGCGGGGAGGCTCGTGGCCGACTTGGGACACGTTGACGAGCTCGGCATATACGTGGGGGGCATACCAGAGAGGCCGGTGGGTCCGCTGGGCTACTCCATCACATGGAGCCCGCTGGATCTGATCGAGGAGTACACCAGACCCGCCAGGCTTATCAGAGGCGGGGAGACCGTTGTGGTTGACCCCCTCAGCGATGTGGAGCAAGTCAATTCGCCCGTAGGCACGCTGGAGGCGTTCTACACAGACGGCCTCAGAACCCTCCTTAAGACGCTGGCCGGCAAGGTCACCACCATGTACGAAAAAACGCTTAGGTGGCCAGGCCACGTGGAGAAGATCCGCCTCCTCAGAGACCTAGGCCTCATGTCGGAGGAAGGGGAGCCGCCGCCCCGGGCGGTGACGGCGAGACTCCTCTCACGGCTTAAATTCGACGTGCCGGACCTGGTATATATGAAGGTGGTAGGCGTCAGGGGGGAAAAGAGGGTGGTCTACGAGGTGCTCGTGAGGCCACACGGCGGCTGGACGGCTATGCAGATAGCGACGGGTAACGTGGCAGTGGGCATGCAGTATGTTATCAAGGACCTGGAGCCGGGCGTCACGCCCCCGGAATACGTCGGCATGTCCAACAGGCTCTTCCCCAGGCTTCTAACGGCTATCAAACAACGGGGGGTTTCCGTCACACAGGAGGTGGTGGAGAGAACCGCCTTATGAGTGGGCTACCCGACCACCTTAGGAGGCCTCCGCGCGGCATGCGGGATTGGCTCCCGCCGCAGTTCTACGCGTTGAAACATATGGAGGATGTTCTGTCTAGGGTTGCCGAGTCCTTTGGATACAGGAGGGTGGAGACGCCAGTTGTCGAGCATTTCGAGGTGCTGGCCAAGAAGGCGGGGCAGGAGGTTATCAACGAGATCTACTACTTCAAGGACAAGGCGGGCAGGGATCTGGGGCTGAGGTTCGACATGACGGTCCCCGTCGCCAGGGCGCTCTCCTACAGCCTAGACATGCCGAGGCCCGTTAGGTGGTACTACTTCACCAAGGTGTTTAGATACGACGAGCCGCAACATGGGCGCTACAGGGAGTTTTACCAATTCGGCATAGAGCTTGTGGGGTCGGCCAGCCCGAGGGCAGAGGCGGAGGTTCTGCATGTGTTGGCTGAGTCCCTGTCGGCGGCCGGCGCCGCGGATTACGTGGTTAAGATAAACGACCGGAGGGCCGTGGACAAGATGCTGGAAGCCCTGGGGCTCTCCGCCTACCGAGATGTAATTTACCGCGCCTTAGATAAAAAGCTCAAGCTCCCGCGGGAGGAGGTGGTGGCCGTGATGACCAGCGGCGGCGTCCCGCGGGATAAGGCGGAGAAGATATACGACATGACCAGCGAAATGCCGTTGCAAGAAGCCGCGGACCACCTGACGCGGCTGGACCAGAGCCTCGGCGCCCACTACGCCAAGCTGGTGAAGTACCTAGACGCATCGACGGGGCTTGGGGGGTTTAGATTCGACATGTCCATCGTGAGGGGGCTCGACTACTACACCGGGATTGTATTCGAGGCGTTCGCCGGGGAGTACAAGCTGGCGGTCGGGGGAGGCGGCAGATACGACGACTTGTTGGAGCTCTACAGCGGCGTAAAGACGCCGGCGCTGGGGTTCGCCATTGGCGTTGAGAGGCTTATGGAGGCCGTGGGGCTCCACAACGTGGAGAAGCCGCTGGACTACTACATCTACATCTTCGACGATGAGGCGTACCCGCAGGCCGCGGCAGTTGCGAAGAAGCTGAGGAGCGCAGGCTTCAGCGTGGCTGTGGAGCTGGGCGAGAAAAGCCTAAAAGAGGCCTTTGAATACATCCTGAAGATAGGCACGCGGTACCTAATCATAATCGGCAAGAAAGAGCTGGAGCGCGGCGTAGTGAAGATCAGAGACCTCCAGAAGAGGGAGGAATACGAAAAGCCAATAAACGAGCTCTAAGGCGTCACCTGGGTCCCCTTTATTCCCCTGAACACGTCGTAGCCCTCCTCCAGCGCCCCGATGGCCGCCCTTCTTCCCGTGTGTTTCACGAAGTTTATCGCGGCCTGCACCTTCGGCCCCATGGAGCCCGGCGGGAAGTGGCCCTCGGCGAAATACCTCTCCAGCTCGTCAGCCCCTACGCTGTCTAGCCTCCTCTGGTTCGGCTTCCCGTAGTTTAGGTAGACGGCGTCTGTGTCTGTGAGTATCATGAAGAAGTCCGCGCCGAGCTCCACAGCGAGGAGAGAAGAGGCCAAGTCCTTGTCTATAACCCCCTCTACGCCTCTGTCTCCGCAGAGCGGTATACCGCCGCCGCCCGCCGCCACAACGACGAAACCCGCGTCCAGCAACCTCTTTACGGCCTCTATCTCCACAATTCTAAGCGGCGTAGGCGACGCGACGACGCGCCGCCAGCCCCCTCTTGGGTCTTGCCTAAACTGCCACCCGTACCTCTGTGCGAGGGCCTCAGCCTGTTCCTTGCCGTATAGGGGACCTATGAACTTGGTCGGGTTTTTAAAAGCCGGGTCGTCGCAGTCCACCTCGACTCTGGTCACCAAAGCCGCAGCCCTCCCCCTGCCTAAGTATTTATCAAGCGCAGAGACAAGGAAGTAGCCGAGCATCCCTTGCGTCATGGCGTTTAGGGCGTCCAGACGAAATGTGCCGTTGTCCTTCTGCAACTCTGCCAGGTAGCCCACCTGGGGCCCGTTGCCGTGCGTCACCACCACCTGGTGGCCTCCCTGCATTATCTCTGCCACGACTCTGGCGGCTACGTCGACGTTTCTTAGGTGGGTTTCTTGGGTTATGGGTTCCCCCGGTCGGTTAAACGCGTTGCCCCCCAACGCCACGACCACCCTCACCTCTGCCACGATGTCGTCTATTAATAAATCTTTAACCTATTTACAACTACATATGTAGACGCGGCCGAGGAAAGAGCCAGCGACGACAAGAGGAGCCACGGGCCTACGGGACCGGCGGCCATGAGCCAGGAGAAGACGTAGCTGAAGTGCAGACCCAGCGCCATGTTAGTCACGTTGATCACCGCCAGCGCGGCGGCGGGGTTCTCCGATGTCTTAGAGGCCGTGGCGTACACAGCCGTGATGTAGGCGGAGAAAGACGCCCCGTAGAGAAATACCAACAGCGGCACAGCCCCCAGCGGGACGTGGGGAAGAGCCACATAAGCCAGTGCGGCGACAAGCGGCGCGCCGAGGAAGATATACAGCTTGTTCCTAGCCCTGTCGTAAAGCCCGCCGACCAAGCCGCCGAAGAAGCCCGAGACCATGGCAGCCGAGGATATTGCGCCGGCAACGTCCTCGCCCACATGGCGGTACAGGTGAATCCAAGTCGCCGTGAGGCTGTTGGCGGCGTACACCGCGCCCCAAAACGGAAAAGACGCCAAACCAAAGAGGGCGGCCCCCCGGTTTATCGCCGCCCTGCTCCTGACGCCGCGTCCCATGAGAAGCGCGGTCCCTAAAGCCGCGGCCAACACGCCGGGAGCCGCCAACGCGAGACGCCAGCCGGTAGCGGAGGCGACGTATCCCCAGTAGTACCCCACGAAGCCTCCTATGTTAAAAGAGGCGTTGTACCACCCCAAGGCCGACCCCACCGCGTTGGGTCTCAAGGCGACTAAGACAGCGCCAGCGGTGGAGAAGAAAAGCCCGGCGCCGACCCCGCCCAGTGCCCTAAGGCCCACAGCCCACCCCCAGCTGGGGGCGAGGCCCATCAACGCCGAGGAGGCTCCGAAGATCACCATGCCGGTACCTGCCACCTTGTCGTGGCCGTAGCGGGCTCCGAGGTAGCTGGCCGGGAGCTGAGCCGCCGCGGCTCCCACGATGAAGGCCGCCGGCAGAAGCCCGGCGTCGGCGGGGGCTACGCCGAATTCGCGTAGCATGGCCGGAATCACGGGGGCTACGTAGAACCACATCAGGGCATATACGCCCCTAGCCAGGAGGACCAGGGGGAAGAGGTTCAGCATTCGAAAACTACCTCACAGATCGGTGCCGGGGTTGGCTCATCATGTGTAGTGGGTCGTCTGTTGGGGTTGTGGTTGGAGGCATCTCTCTGTCGTGTGGCGGCTTAGGCTCCACATCTACCTCAAGACACCGGTATAAAAGCTTGAGGCGTGAAGTTGATGCTGGGGTATCTAAGTCTTTCATTTCTCTTTGTCCTATCCTAGTCTAGCGAATCTGCCGCCTGTGTAAGTTCGGCTTTCTAACGCGTTTCACAGCGGCTGAGGGGGTCTGAGGCGCGGCGCCCCATCGGCTTCCGGCCCGTGGGCGGGGCTCACCGCCTCGTCTCCTTTAGCCACCTCTCTACGGCGTCTGTGAGTTCGGCGTAGCGTTTGAAGCCTTCTAGGTGCTCTCTGCCGCATACTATCATTATTGTGCCGTCTTTCATGCGGCGTATCCACGGCTCCTTGCCCGTCAGGGCCTTAATCACGGCGGCGAGTCTCTCTGCGTCTGCCTCTCTGCCGCCGGGGGCGTCTGCTCTGGCGTAGGCGAAGCCCATGACCGCGTTTTTGCTGTATCTGCCGTAGGTAATCGTGTACTCGCTCCTCACGCCGCCTACCTCCGCTGTTATCCTAATTCTCAGCAACTTTCTGCCGCCTCTGTCCTCCTCAACGGCTTCTCCGTCTATGACCCTCACCTTGTATTTTACGCCGTTCACCTCGACCTCCTTCTCAAAGCCCTTCAGCGTTAGGGAGCCTCTCTCCTTGCCCTCCTCTACGATCCTTGTGGCTTTTTCGGAGACGGCGCCGCCCTCCTTCTCCGCCCTCTGGAGTATGTCACTTACGAACTCCGCCGCCAGCTTCCTCTGGTCTTCAGAGCCGTTTACGGAAAGCCACGCGGCGTACGCCAAACCCTCCTTACGGATCCAGACGTAGCCCCTCCCGCCGCCCTCTGGCATCTTAACCGTAAAGTGGACGCCCCTCGTAAGGCCCATCTTCTCAAGCCGCTGTGCCTCCCGCTCTATTCTGTCGGGTTTGGTTGACTGATATTTCACCACCAGCGTGCCGTGGTGGTCAAGTCTTATGAGGTACCCGGGCCGGCCCTCCGCCGACACACGCCCCTTCTTCAGCTCTTCCAGCCACCGCTTCGCCCTCTTCTCATCTACCCAGCCGTTGTCGCGCGCCGTCTCGACGAGCTTGGCGATGGCGTTTCTAAGCTCCTCGCGCCCGGCCGCAAGCCTGCCGGTTGTGGCTTTGACGTGCCAGCCGTCTCCGCCGCCTTCTCCCCTCACTCTGGTGGTGACACCTGCAAGTCTCAGAAGGCGCGCCGCGAGCTCGGCGCGGCTCCGGTCCATCGAGTGAAATTGGAGCACGATCGCGTCGTGCAGATATACGTTGTACTTAATCTCGACACCTCCCTCCGATATTATCAAGTCGGCGGCGACGAGGCCGCTTGGAGTCAGCATTATGTTGTCGAGCCGCACATCTACCCGGGCCTCCTCCACGAATTTCTTGAATTTGTTGCTTAAATACTTCCCTCCAGCCGACGGCGCAGATACGGCGAGGAGGCGCTTAAACCCTGCCGCATTTTCGCCGTAGGCGACTATGTTGTAATATCTGCTCTTGCTCTCGTAAGCCCGCGTGTTAAACTTCAGCTCCTTAGGCAGAAGCTGGTTGAGCAAGTGCAACGTGGCTAGGCGCAGTAGCGCGGCGCCTCCGCCCAGCTCTCCGCCGACGGTCAGCCCAACCCTTCTACGCTCCACCGTGCCGTCTCCCGCCACCGCAGTTGCGTACATCTCGCCGAAGATGAGCAACGCCTTCTCCCTGTCGAACTCGCCCCTCAACGCCTTGTCCAGCATTATCAGCTCAAGAGCTGGAGCCACGAACTTCCTCACCACCGCATCCCTCGCGCAGTCTCTCGCTAAGCAGTACATATCGTTGAGAACGAACTTGACGACTCCCCACACCTCCTCCCTAGAGACACCGACCTCTTTAGCTAGGCTTTTGATACGCCTTTCCGCCTCTTTCTTATGCCCCTCTGCGTAGCGGATGATCGCCCGGGCCAGCCTCTCGGCGTGATCGCCGACTATCCTCCCACCGCTCAACGCCTCCACAGCCCTAGCCAGCCTCTTGACGCGCTCTTCACGCCACTTGCTGTCGTCCATCCCCTTCCTGGCCTCGACGAAGTGGGCGACAAGTTCAAGCTCGCCAAGCATCCTCCTCACCAGCCCCTCCCTCTCCACGTCGTCAGCACTCTCGGGGCCTATCCAAGGCTTCAACTTTTCTACCATCTCCTCGACTTTTTTCAAGACCCAGCGCCAGTCTATGGCGTCTACTAGCTCCCGCCAGCTCTTGACGACGCGGCCGAGGAGGGGCATCAGCTCATCGCTTTCTGCGGCGATTATGCGGTCTAAGTCCTCCCTACGCCAGCGCATGGTGACGTTGGGCTTTACGCCCTCTTCAGTGACGCTGGCTCTGCCGCTGGTCGACTCTGGCTCGCCGAAAAGGGCGATATACCAAGCCGCTTGCCAAGTATGGGCGGTGGTAGCCACTATCCACCCTCCAGTGAACGACGCGTCCGTGTTAAACCACTCCAGCGTCTGCCACATCTTCTTGACCCCCGAGAGGTCCGGCGCCGTTTCCTTCGCCTCCTCCGCGAAACGCCTCAACTCCTCCTTGCTGACGTTAAAGCGGGCCGTCGACTTCCCTATCCACAGCTCGCCGACGAAGGTCTCGATACCGCCGTAGACCCTAAACACCTGGAACCCCCTCTCGACGCGTCTCTTCTCGCCATCCTTCTTGCCTTCCTTCTCGACGCGTATAAACTTGAGATCTGCCTCTCCGTATCCAATCAAAAACCGCAGAAGCACAGAGGCGGCCCTATCCTCCCAGCTGGGCTGACCCACAGACCTCCCGCGCCGGCGTGAGTAAGACGGATCCACAGCCTCGCCGCGCCTCTCGGCGACCCTATCGGCCTTGTTGTAGGCACCTCCCGGCGTCAGTAACACTATATCCGCCAGAGCCCCCTCGCCCATAAGCAACATCGCCGCGTGTCCGTATGACCCGCCCCTCGCCACGGAGAGAAGAGCCGCGTAGACCCTAGTCCCCATATTGACGTCTGAGTACTTGCTCAGCTCTTTGTTCCTCGCCTCCGCCAGCTCCTCAGCCTTCTCTATGTCCACTTCCAGGTGTTGCTTGAGCTTGTTGAGGAGGTCGGGTCTCTCCTTATAGAAGTCGCTCTGCGAGTACAGCACCAACACCCTGTTTAGCTCCCTCCTCACCTGCTCCGCCACCTCCTCCAGCCTTTTCTGCGCCTCGCGGAGCCTCTCCACTTCCTCAGCCGCTACTGCGAACTTCTGTCCCTCAACCAGCCTCCTCGCCCAGCGGTACAGCTCAGCCCACTCTCTATAAGCCCCGGCGTTTTTCACAAGCGTTTTGTACAAAACAAGCGCCGCGACCACCGCGGCGTCTCTCTCCACCTCGTCTTTGACATCCTTCAGCGCCTCCCTCAACTCCACAAGGGGCTTGGGCAGATTCTTCAAACTTGTCAACTTCGAAAACAGCCTCTCTCCATTCAGAGGGGCATTGATAATCTCGCTGATGACTTTCTCGTCCTTCCACCTCTCGTACCCCTCGGCCACCGCCCTAAACCTCTCAGCCGCCTTTCCGCCAGTCTTCGTCCGCCCGGGTAAGAACGGCGCCATGCCCATGGCGGCATGCGCCAGCTTCTCCAGCTCCACAAGCCCCCACAGATTCAACGCAACGTTTAGCGCAACTGCGCCAGCCGCCATCAAGAAGAGGTAAGCCTTGTGCTCATCCACCCAAGCCACCACCCACGTGACAGCCTCCACAAACAGCTCAACAAGGCGCTGAGCCGCCACCTTAACCCGCTCGAATACTTCTCTAGCCCCCTCGTAGAGGGCCTTCGCCGCCTTCTGCACATACTCAACAGCCTCTCTGAAGCGGCCCACATCCACAAGCACCACGGCGGAGGAGACAACGGCTTTTGAATACGGCCCGTGATACACCGAATACAGAGCCGCAGAGGGTCCGGCCGCGGCGGCTTCTCTACGTCTACGCCACACCCCATGCGCCAGTTTAAAAACAACTATACGCAAGGAAATACCTGCTATAAACATTCGGCGTAGAGTGGGTTAGGAAGTGGCTTGTCCTTAGGGAGAGACTAATCGAAACTGCAATGATGTTAAGGAGGTTTCCGTGGATGGTTGATGTGGTGAGGCAGAGGCCGGTAAGTATCCTCCACCCGTACATGGTGGAGGTGTATGTTACAAAGGACGGGTCGGAGACTTGCCTCTCTCTAAACCCACCAAACGCTTTTTGTGCCCAAAACGGCGCCGTGAGGGAGGTGCGGCTGGAACTGACGTTCAGCCGGTACGAAGTATACGAGGAGAAGATTAGAGAGGTGTACAGACTAAAGGGCCTGCTGGCCTATGCCACAGCGTCGAGAGAATACGTGAGGATACTCTAGCCGCTCACGCGTAATGCGGCGTCTGCTGGGGTTGCGGCTGGACGGGCAGAGGCGGCGGGAAGCCCAGCTCCCTCATTATCAACGCCGCCTCGAAGAGGGCGGCCTGCATTATAGGCCCTGCCACATGCGGCGGGAGGTTCTTCACATCTACCTCGCCCTGCACGGTGGCAACGCCTCTTATGGTGACCGTGACGACGCTTGGGCTTGAGGAGATGCTTATGGTAAACGGTATCTCCGTGGCGCCGCCCCTCTTGACGGCCCTCTCCCCCTCTATCATGACCTGCATGTTCATCTGGATCTGGACCCCCGGGGGCGGCACGCCGAGTCTCTCCGCATGTATATAATCAAACCTAATACCTGCCACGCTCATGCCCCTTTAATAGCCCCCATATATAAAGATGCGGCCATGCCCATGCAAATAGTCGACCACAGCAAGACGCCGCACGTGCTCGGGGAGGTGGACGTGTTGGTTGCTCCACGTTGCGGAGCTCCGCCACCAGCCCCCCGCCTCGCGTCTGCCCCCCACCTAGCCAGAGCCATACGCCAAATACACGGGCCGCAGATACTGCCCGCCCTGCAAGACCAGAGAGATCTAGGGCTGGAGGCCGCGGACCCGGTCCTCCTCTTCGGCCAGCTACAGCTGGACGCGGCGTGGGCGGCGCGGCTGATGCCCCACGGAGACGGGCTCCGGAGATGCGCCGCCCCGCGGCCGGACCCCATCACGGCGGCGGTCGCCGTGCTTTCACACCGGCCGAGGTCCATTGCGGTGGACCTCCGGCTCGGCTACGCGAGGTACGTCTACATCGCGGCGGACTACGCCGAGGAGGTCGGCGCGGAGCTACAGGTTATAGCGACGAGGCCTCTTGACCTCCCAGGCGAGGTGGTCTTCCACGCCTCAACGCCCCCCTACATAAAGGAGAGGTACGTGAAGGCGCCGGGCGACGTGTCTGTGCGGAGAGGCGAGGTCTCCCTGCGGGAGGCGCCGCTGGAGGGCCCAGCCGCCCAAGTAGATGAGCCGCACTTCCACAAAGCCCTGGAGAGGGTGGCGGAGGTCCTCGGCGTAGGCTTAGACGTGTTTGAAGACCTCGCCGCGCAGGGGGTTGTGAGCCACAACTACCTTTTGGACTTCCTGTCGCCGTGGCAGTTGGGCTACCTCGTGAAGTGGGACCTGGTGAGACAGATGCCCGGCGGGTGGTCCGCCACGCCGAAGTTGATGTATCTCCACGGCCTCTACCGGCGCTGAATGTCAGGGCACCTCCGCACGATCCTCCTGCTCCACACCAGGCCGAGCTCGAAGAGGATCACAAAGGGTATAAACGTCAGAAACGTGGAGACAAGCGTCGTGTCGGGGGTTATCACGGCTATTAATATCAGCGCTGCGGCGTAGACCAGCGGCCTGTACTCCGCCAAAGTCCACGGGTTGAGCAGACAGATCTCAGACAAAACAGCCATTACGATGGGCGTCTCGAATATGACGCCGGTCCAGAACGCCATTTGGATCCACGTGCTTACAACAGACGAGACGCTAAAAAGCTGTTCTATCCCAAGAATCTTCGCGAGGCCTGCTATGAACCTCAGAAGCATTGGGTATATGATTAATATGCCGAAGATGTTGCCGGCGTAGAACAGCATAAGCCCTATCCAGAGGTATTTCTTCACGGCACGCTCCTCGTGGGGGTAGAGAGCCGGCTGGATGTACAGCCAAAGCTCGTAGAGAAAATAGGGAAAGACCACCAACACGGAGAGATACACCGCGGCGTACATAACGGCCGAAAGCGGGCTCCACACCTCGCCGCCTATCAAGACCAGTTTGATGTTACCTGTGCTGTTGAGCTCGCGGAGCAGAGGGTTCATAGACTGCATGAAGACCCAGTAGGCGAAGGGGTTGTATTCGCCCGACACAAAAAACGAGGCAAGGATGTTGAGTACGCCTCCCGAGTCTAGGTTGGGCGCTGGCATCCACATTACGACAAACACCACGGCAAACGCTATGAGGACCCGCTTCAGCCGCTTCCCCAACTCCGCCAAGTGCTCCCACAGCGGCATCTCCCTGTCGCGAGGCGGCTTAGGTTCCACGTTCAACCTAAGCCTCCTCCATAAAAGCTTTTGGGCCACAAAATTAATATAGCACTAAACAACCAGTGCCTATGTATCTCATACTTGCTGGGCAAGAGTGGTTGATAATACTAATAGCAATAGTGATTATCCTCATCTGGGGCCCCTCTAAACTTCCGTCTTTGGCCAGGGGGATGGGCGAGGCCATTAGGGAGTTCAGAAAGGCGGCCTCCGGCGCGGCCGAGGAAGAGGTTAGGAGGGTTGAAAAGAAGGAGGAGATAGACCAGAAGATCATCGAGATGGCTAGGTCCCTGGGCATATCTACGGAGGGGAAGACCAAGGAGCAGATACTAGACGAGATAAACAAGAAACTCGCCGAGTTGAAGAAGTCGTAGTCAGACCGTCGTCAGCTCTTCATTTTTTCCGCTGTCTAATTATTCATCACTGTGGTTGCTATGCCTAATGCTACCAGCGACGCGCCTAATATATGTTTCGGCGAGATGGCGCTTTTGTTTATCGCTCTGTCTAGTATCTGCGACAATATCGGCGTGAGGGAGGTGGCCACCACGGTCGCGGCGACTTTTATCTTCGAGATGGCGTAGATGAAGGCCAGTGAGCCCAGGGCGAGGCCCACGACGCCTGACAAAACGGCGTAGGGGAGCCCAGACGCAGAGGCCCTCCGCCCCTCTGGGAGGGCGAAGAAAAGCGGTGCGAGGATCGCGGACCTCACCACGGCGATTGTATACGGCGTGGCCTCCTCGGCGGCGGCCCCCAGCAACGCAGAGGCGAGACCCCACGCCGCAGACGCCACGGCCCCGTAGAACACGCCGGGCCCCCTGGTCCTTCCGCCAAGCGCCACCACGATGCCAAGAAATGCCAAGGCGGCTCCCACAGCGGCGGAGGCCCTGAAGCTCTCCAAACCCATCGCGACTGAGAACAGTTGCGCTGTGAATATATACGTATAGCCGATGGTCACCGCCGCGGCCACCCCGCTGTGGTACATGGCCTTGAAGTAGGCGTAGTCCCCCAGGCCCGGCCCAAGCAGGGCGGAGGCTGTAACCACAAGAAGCGTCGACGTAGATGTCTTGAAATCTGCGAGGGGTAGCAACACCGCCAGCGCCACCGTGTTGCGTATCGCCACCAACGCGGTGGAGCTCACCCCTTTTCTAGTCGCGGCGTACGCCAGCGGCGCGTTGAAGGAAAAAGCTAAGGCGGCTGTAAGAGCCGACACGTATCCGTCCATCGGGGCGTGAATGTTGGGGGGCTATAAACTAAACGCCGTCTAGTTTGTACTTACCCAACAACTCTCTGAGGGCTGCCCTAATCGCCTCGCTCCTGCTGGGGTAGAGCCCTAGCCTCACTAGCTCATCGATCACCTCGACGTAGGACCGAGGCACGTGAAACGATATGAGCACCATCTTCTCCCTCTCTTTCGACACGCCGCTAATTGAGTAGCGGATTTTTAAGCATTGCGGAGCAAAACGGCGCCCCAGTCGTGGCGCTCAGCCACCTCGCAGGGGTTGAAGGGCTTGGAGTCTAGGTACCTCTCCAGCCTGAATACGTCGCCTGAGCCGCGGCCGCCTACGAGCTCGGCGAGGCGCTCTGCGAGGGCGGGCCCCACCATGCTCCCATAGCCGTTGAAACCGCCGATAACGTAGAGGTTCTCTACGGCGGGGTGCCGCCCATACAGCGGGCCGCCGTGCGGCCCCACCTCGCAGTAGCCGGTTTTTAGATACAGCGGGAGGACCGGCGCCCCCCGTTGCCTCATCAAGGCCGTGATTCGTCTTACGTAGTTCGGCGGCGGCCCCTGCCCAAGCCGCCCGCAACCGTCCCCAGCTATGTAGAGGGGAGGCGTCGCCGGCCTCCCGTACCAGCCCAAGACGTGGTCCCCAACGCTGTATCTCCACAGCCGCCTTCCCACGATGTACAACACCCCGTAGCACTCATAGGGCTCCAGCGGCAGGGCCAGGCCCGCCTCCCTCGCCAAAATGCTGTTTCTGTAGCCGGCGGCCAGCACAACTACATCGCCCCCCACCCGCCTGCCGTCTGCAACCACGAATGCCCTCCCGTCCTCAACCTTCAGAAGGCCGTATGAGTCGGTGAAGCCCAGCTCCTTACGTAGGCGCGCCACCACCCTCCTCACAGGTATCAAGTAGTCGCGGGTTATCACCGCCACCTCGTCGGGGCTCAGCCGCAGACCCTCCAACTTGCCGGCCACCTCGTGCGGCGTGGCGAGCCTGGAGAGGTCAACCCACCTGGGGAGGATGTCCACCGAGACGACCTCCCGCGGCTCCACGAACCTCCTGTATATCTCCAGACTTCTCCGGGCCAGCTCCACGTCTTCTCCAAATGGCATAGATTGGGTAAGCACCAGCGACGCCAGCGGGTACGTGAGCTCGCCGCCGAAGCCCACCACATCGAAGCCAGCCTCTCTGAGGAAATACGCCGTGAACACCCCGGCTATGCCGCCTCCTAAAATCACCGCCTTCACGTGGCGGCTTAGGCAGGAGATTTAAAACAACATCCCGAGGAGGGACACCAGAAGTTGCGTAGGTACTATCGTCGTTTCTCTATACTCCATTAAACCCAATGAGATGAGTTTCATGAGCTGGGGATCCGTCAAGAAGGCTTGCGGCACCGTGGGGACCAGCACCGACAGCAACGCGTCTTTCTCATATGTAGCTTCCTTGGGAAGTATGGCCCTCAAGCGCTCCGCCACGCATTCGCTGCCAACCACATGTTGGTTGAGATGTGGCTCGAACTCGACGTAGTTAGATATATGTATGTTCCATCCCTCGCTCTGCGCAAGCGTCTCAAACAGCCCGTCTAGGTAGTCCCTGCCAAGAGGCCTGAAGACCGCCCTCCTCCCCGACGCGGCTGTAAACAACGCGCCGAGGTAGGGGTCCGGGTAGAGAGACGCGTGCTCGGCCGCCTCCGGCACGTCGTTTGAGAAGTAGGCGAAGTGTTTGTAGCCGTTGGGGAGGACTATGTAGAGCCAGCAGGGATCCAGCGGCTCGCCGTATCTCTGCACGCCCGCCTCAACCAGCCTGGCGATGAAGACGCCTAGATCAAAAAGGCCGTAGAGCCTGGTGGAGATGACTGAAGCCGCTGTGATGAGCTGAGGCGTGAGGACGGGAGGCGGCGGGTACTGCAGCAACTTGGCCTTAGCGGCGGCCTGCATGGAGGGAACGGCGGCTATGCTAATATGGGTTGCGGTGGCCCCCGGTTTTGCAAACGTCGGCGTTTATAAACGGGTTGTCCGCCGCCTCCAGCCCTATGTACGTCTCGGGGCCGTGGCCGGGGTACACCACGTAGTTCCGCGGGAGGCTGTAGAGCCTACAGACGGATTGAACCAGCAGATCCCAATCGCCCAGGGGGAGGTCGGTCCTGCCGACGGACTGGTAGAAGAGCGTGTCGCCGGTGAACACGGCGCCGTCAGCCACTAGGGAGACGGACCCGGGGGTGTGACCCGGCGTATGCCACACGTCGAAAATCCACAGCCTTTCGCCCAGGGGCTTTGGCGTCGGGAGGTCGGGCGTCTCAAAGCCCCACTCCTCAGCCACCGCGTTGAGCTCCCTGTAGACGGCCCAGTCAGCCGGGTGCGCGTAGAAGGGCGCCCCCGCGGCCTCCGTCAACGCGGCGACTGCGGCCACGTGGTCGAAGTGGAGGTGGGTCGCCACCACAGCCGCCACAGATCTGCCGCCCAGACGCGCCAGGACCCTGTCCGCGCCGCCGCCGGGGTCCATCACGACGCACTCCTCAGCGCTACATACTATGTACGTGTTAGTCGCCAAGGGCCCTGTGACCACCTTCTCCACGTGCACAAACATATATAGGGATTTCCGTAAAATAGCTTTCCATGAAAACCGCCACGGCGCTCCTACTGCTGGCCGCCCTCGCTGCGGCGTTGCAGATAGGCCAGTTGCAGTTCACAGACGTCAAGTCTCAGCAGGACCTGGCCGCCGCCCTTGGGAGAGATGGTCGCGTTCTCATATTTATCCACCAGCCCGACTGCCCCGGCTGTCAATACCTCAAGACGCAGGTATTTACAGACGGCCGGGTGGCGTCGGCTCTTAAGGGCATCAATCTGGTGTCTATAGACTTGGCTAACTACTTGGTGCGAGGCGTGGAGGCGGTGGCCGATGGGCAAGTTTACATATATTACGGCGGCTCGCTCCGGGAGCAGAAGGTCTCAGGCCGGCAGAACATCCCGGTGATAGGGACGCCGACTGTCATCATGGGCTACGTGAAAGACGGCGTTCTGCACGTCGCATTCGTGATGATCGGCGCCGCCGACCCAGACACCTTCCTAAAATTCCTAGACATGGCCTACGGGCAACAGACCTCGACGCCGCAACAGCAGACACAGCAACCCGCCGCGCGCGAGGGCGTGCAGGCGTTTGTCCAGATCGCCCTGTCCTTCGCCGCGGGGGTTGTCAGCGTGTTTTCGCCCTGCGTCCTGCCGGTTTTGACAATTGCGGCGACCACCTACCTCGTTAGGCGTAGCCTGCCGCTTGTGTTGGCCGGCATGGCGGCGTCCTACGCCGTGATAGCCACAGTGGTGTCAGCGGTGGCTGCTTGGGTGGGCGAGGTGGTCAACGTTGTGCTATACGCGGTGGGCGGGGTCCTGCTGGTGGCGATGGGGGCGGTGCTGGTGGTGGAGAGGTTAAACAGGTCCTTCGTCATCTGGGCCTCCCGCTTCCAGACCTCGGCTTACAAGGCCTCCAAGAGGGGCGTCGGGAGAGCCGGCGATTTCATGCTCGGCGCGTCCCTCGGCGCCGTGTGGACCCCCTGCATAGCTCCCTTCTTCGGCGCCGTGGTGGTGGCGAACTTGGTGGCCTCGGCGCTGACAGGCAACTACCTGCTCCTCTTCGCCGCGACTCTCGCATACGCCGCCGGCCTGGCCCTCGTCATCTACCTGCTTATAGTAGCGGTAAGGAGGGGCGCGGGCCGCGCCGCGAAGAGCATGAGGTGGGGCTCCCTCGGCCGGAAGATCGAATACGCCGTGGGCGCGGCGTCGATAATACTCGGCGTCCTCCTCATCGGAGAGGCCCTCGGCCTGGGCACCTTCTCCGCGCTCTTCAAGCTTTAACCCGCAGAAACCGCTTAACCAAACTTTAAAACTGCGGGCAATGCTCCACCTATGCCACGTTGGCTACTCCCAGCTCTCCTGGCCGCGGCTGTGGTCTTCTTCGTTGCGTTTTTCCTGCTCCAGACCGCCCAGGCCCCGCCCCCCAAGCTGAGGATCGGCCTACTGCCCGTAGTAGACGCCCTGCCCTTCGTCGTGGCGGAGAAGGAGGGGCTTTTCGAGAAGGAGGGCCTGTCTGTGGAGCTTGTCTACTTCGGCTCAGCCAGAGATAGGGACTCCGCCATAACGAGCGGCCAGGTAGACGCGGCGCTTCACGACCCCGTGGGGGCGCTTATGTTGATAGGCAACGGCGTCCCCATAAAGATAGTGGGCTTCCTCTGTTGCGCCGGCGAGGGGGATTCCAACGTCGGATTCTACTACGTGAAGGCCCCCGGGGCGTCGCAGATAAGGACAGTCGCCATATCCAGAAACACCATAATTGAATACGTCGCCTCCAAGATGGTTAAGGGCGACGTGGAGCTCGTAGACGTGCCCAGCATAGCCAACAGGTTCCAGTTGCTTGTGGAGGGCAAGGTAGACGCCGCGGTTCTGCCCGACCCCTGGGGCACCCTTGCGCTGAGCAGAAACGCCACGCTCATCGCCAAACACAGAGACCTGGTCGTGGTAGTGGCGAGCGAATCCCTGTTAAAAACGCCCGAGGGCAGAGAGGCCGTGCGGAGGCTCACAACGGCGCTAAACAAGGCTGTCGACCTTTACAACGCCAACCCGGAGAAGTACCGGGACCTCATGGCGGACAAGCTCAGGATCCCGGCCGAGCTCAGGCAGACGTACCAGATAGTGTGGAAGGCCAAGGTGACGGAGATGCCTAGAGACGTGTTCAGCGACGCAGCGTCGTGGCTACTCCAGAAGGGGCTTGTTAAACAACAGCTCAAATACGAAGACTGCGTTTCGTGATTAGGCTAACCGGCGTGACGTACAGATACCGGAGAGGCCCCGTGGTGTTGCAGAACTTCACCGCGGAGTTCCCCCCGGGGATAACAGTAATACTAGGCCCCAACGGAAGCGGGAAAACAACGCTACTGAAGATCACGGCAGGCATACTGAAGCCCCAAAGCGGCACCGTGGAGGTCATGGGAAGACCCCCAGATGAGCTCAGAGGCAAAATCGCCTATATACCCCAGACGGGCGGCCTCTACCCCTGGATGACCGTGCGGGAAAACATCGCCCTCCCTCTAAAACTACAGCGCCGCTCCAACCCAGAGAGGGAAGTGGAGTCTGTGGCAGAGTCGCTGGGGATAAGCCACCTCCTCGACAGGTACCCAAAGGAGATCTCGGGGGGAGAACAGCAGAAGACGTTAATAGCGAGGGCCCTGGCCTCCGGCGCCGAGGTCTGGCTCCTAGACGAGCCGCTCTCCATGATCGACATAGACTACCGCAGGGAGATAATCCAGTTGCTGAAGAAGGCTGGCAGATCCATGGTGGTCATCACGCACAACGTGCAAGACGCCGTGGACCTCGGGGGCTACATCTACATCGTGAAGGGACCCCCGCTACAGCTGGTCGCGACGGCGGCGCCCGGCCAATACACAGACGCCGAAAGACTCGCAGAGACGGCACGGGAGGCATTTAAGTCATGAGGTACTACCTAGCGGCGCTGGCGTCGTTGCTCGTGCTGTGGCAGATAGCCGCCTACGTGGTGAACAAGCCGTACCTCCCGCCGTTTACAGACGTGGCCATGCGCGCCGCGTCGGATCACCAGAACCTGTTGAGAAACCTAGCCTCAACCCTTGCCCGAATCGCCGCCGCAACGACCCTGGCACTGGCGGCGGGTCTGGCATGCGGACTCGCCGCCAGCTGGCTTACAGAAAGAACAAGCGCAAACCTCCTCAAGGCCTTCATACTGCTCACGTACCCCATCCCACACGTGGCGTTGCTACCCATACTGCTACACCTCTTCGGCATAGAGGCCAGCAAAATCGTCTTGATCTCGCTCATAGCCTTCTACCCAATCGCCCTCTCGGTAATGGAGTGGTCGCAGCGGTATCCCCGGGACCTCGCCGCCCTCATATACGCCATGGGCGGGAGGCGACGCGACGTGGTGAGATACGTGGTTCTTCCCTCCGCCCTGCCGGGCATAGTGACAGGCCTAAAGATAGCGCTAAACACGGCGTACTCCGTCTCCTTCATAGCGGAGAGCCTCGCCCTCACGGACGGACTAGGCGCGTTGATATACGACAGCTGGCACCGCCTCGACTTCCTGGAGATGTACGCCGCCATAATCACGCTGGGCGCCGCCGGCGTGGCGACCTACGCCGCAATGACCACATTAGAGAAAAAACTAATAAAATGGGCATGAGAAAGAGAAAAAAGATGGAATGTCCATACTTCGTGGAGCCCCGGGTGGCCGGCTCCTGCATGCCCAGGGGGGAGGACCTGGACAAATGGGCGCAACTCGGCGTGAGGACAGTCATATCCCTCGCCGAGGCGTGGGAGATCGAGTACTACGGCAGATGGGGCCTCCTAGAACTCCGCAGATCCCTCGCAGACAGGGGAATGAAATGGATCCACTGGCCCACACCAGACGGGTACCCCCCCAGGGGACTCGACGAACTCGTGGAGGTCATAAAGAAGGCTGCAAAAAACGGCGTCGTGGTGGTCCACTGCGTCGGCGGCATGGGTAGGACCCCCACGGCGCTCGCGGCCTACCTAATAGCCACCAGATGCATGAAGGCAGACGACGCCATAAGAGCCGTCGAGCAGGTAAACCCCAACGTCTCCCTCACAGAACAGCAGTACTACGCCCTCCTAGAGATCGAGTCAGCGAGCCGAGAAGCCTGCCGCCTCCCAGTAGACTGAATAAAAACGGCATCGAAAAGGTCGGCACAGCGAGACAAAAAGGAGGACTCGTAGCCACACAAATAGAAAGGGCCGCGAGCTATATAACTACGCGGCTCTTTCAAAAATTCGTCAATGGGCTTAGCTCATCAACACCTCCCCCACTCTACTCAATATCTTGACTGCAATCTCCCCCACCTCGCCGAGGAGATATCTCTTAAGGACGTCGTGGGCCTCCACCACGAAGTTCATCCACCCGGGCCCCCTAATCGGCGTTGCCATCTCTATAAACCTCCGCCACCTCCCCGCGACGTCGGGATAGGGAGGCGGGTGCGCATAGGCGGAGACCTCGCCTTCTAGATCTGTCAAGCCCCAGAAGCCAGAGACGGTTCTGCCCAACGTGGGGTGCGGCCTGAGCTCTACGTCAAGACCGGCGGCCCAAGCAAGCCAGATGTACCCAGCGACGTATCTCCCCTCTTTAACGCCCTCAACCAGCTCGTCTCTGCTCTGCGGAAGCCCGCACCTGAAAAAAGACTTAGCCACGCGGAGCGTCTTCTCCACATCGCCGATTTCAAGATAAAGCGGAAGGAAGAAGTCGGTCACGAGGGGCTCGCCCCATTTCGCCAAAAGCCCAACCCGCCCACAGGGGACCTCAGATGCCGTGTTGAAGCGCCCATCTGTAAAGAAGAGGTGGACGTTGCCAAGAAGCGGGTACATCCTCCCCTGCATCCACCTGGCCTGTGGAGGCAGTCTAAACGCTGGAAGAGGCGCCTTGGTGGGACGCGACCAAAGCCACGGCTCCTCGACGTAAAACACGCCGCCTCCCCGGAGGAAGGCGCGGTAGAGCTCCAGATACTCCAGCGCCATGTATCTACAACCCAGAAGCTCGGCTATGGGCCTGAGAAACAAGGCGTGGTAGCCCTCACGGCCGTACAAGACGCAACCCACGGCTTATATACCGCAGATAAATTTCTTCCCCCGTGCCGTCGGCCTACTTCAAGAGCCCACACCTCGAGGTGGCCGTCAGCGGCCGCGCCGTATATGAGGTAGACCAGGCGCTGAGGGAGGTGGAGAGGGGCAAGGTGGCGGTGGCCCTATACACCTTCGACGCCGTCTCGCCCTGGGACGGGCCGGTGGAGGCGCCGGGCAGGCCCGGCTGGCCGAAGACGGTCTTCATAGTGGGGGACCCCGTCGAAGTGCCTAAGAGGACAGGCCGCTGGGAGGCGCGGCTCGACTGGGAGGAGCCCCGCGAAATATTTTACCGAAGAGTACGGGAGGCAAAGAAGGCCCTCGATGCCGGGGAGGTTTTTCAGCTCGTGGTGGCCCGCTACAGGAGGTACAAATTCAGAGGCGACCCCTGGCCCCTCCTCTCCGCCCTTAAGAGGAGGGTCTCCGCCAAGTATTACTACCTCGTGGACCTCGACGGCTTCTTCCTCGTCGGCGCTTCGCCGGAGACTCTTGTGAGAGTTGAAAACGGCTATGCAGTCTCGGGGCCCATCGGCGGCACCAGGCCGCGGGGCGCAACGCCGGAGGAAGACACGCGGCTCGAGCAGGAGCTGATCAACAGCGTTAAAGACAGGGCAGAGCACATAATGCTGGTTGATTCAGTCCGCAACGACCTCGGCAGAGTATGCCGCTGGGGAACCGTGGAGGTCGCCGACATGCTGAGGGTGGAGAAATACAGCCACTACCAACACCTCGTCTCCTACATACGTTGCCAGCTAGACAAGCTCTGCAGACCCACAGACGCCGTCTCGGCGCTCAACCCAACAACCACAGTGTCAGGCGTCCCCAAGCCCCGGGCACTTGAGCTACTAGCCCAGCTAGAGGAGCCCCGCGGCCCCTTCGCCGGCTCAGTCGGCGTAGTCACCAAAGACACCCTAGACTTCGCAGTGGTGATACGAAGCCTCTACGTAGAACAAGACCACGCATACGTCTGGGCAGGCGCAGGCATAGTAACAGACTCCACAGAACAAAACGAGTGGGAAGAGACCATGGTAAAAATGCGCCCACTGGTGGAAATCCTAGAAAGCGACGGATCATAGACAAAACCCTAAACAAGGAAAGCAGTAAGCCGACCAAACACCGACGAAGACAGCAACAGAGCGACCCGCAGACACCTCATCGCAAGTTCGCCCACAGGTCAACGCAGACCTGCAAGCCCACACCGGCGAGGGACACCTGCAGGCAACTTCACGCCACCCCACAGCTGAAGACACTCCCAACCCAAGGAAAGGCGACAACGCCGCTACGGGAGCCGCGAAACCAGTTAAGGCGGCAACCAGCAAAAAACCCAAACCATACGGACGGCCAACAGCTGTACTACGATTAAAGACGTCAGCATACAACGCACCAACACGCCATGAAAGGCTGGGAGAGGCGTTATAGAAGTGGAGCAAACACCAAGCAAGATGCGACCAACCAGCCGCAACGCCGCCACAAGCAACCAAAAGAAGAGTCACCGCGAAGATAGAGAAGTGGTGCGGGGGGTGGGATTTGAACCCACGCAGGCCTACGCCACAGGGTCTTGAGCCCTGCCCCTTTGGCCTGGCTCGGGCACCCCCGCAGTATCCCTTCTACTAAGAAAGTTTTAAACTTTTTCCTCTAGGATTTCCGCCAGAGGCCGCATTTTGACTTTTGTCTCTCCCCATTCTCTCTCGGCTGTGAAGTCTGTCACAATGCCTGCGCCGGCCCAGAGCTAGGCGTGTTCGGCGTGGATTGGGTGAAGAAGTGGCTGGTCCTTAGGGAGAGGTTAATCGAAATCGCCAAGGTGTTGAGGAAGTTTCCGTGGATGGTGGGGGTGGTGAAGCAGAGGCCGATGAATATCCTCCACCTGTATACAGTGGAGGTGTATGTGGCTAGGGACGGTTAGTAGACTTGCCTCTCCCTAAACCTGCCTAAGGCGAATTGTATTCAAAACGGAGCCGTGAAAGAGGTCAAGCTAGATCTAGAGTTCAGAAGATATATGAGGAGAAGACAAGAGAGGTACACCGCCCCAAAGGACTGCTGGCATTCACCACCGCGGCGAAATAATACGTGAGACTAAATCTAACTGCTTTATTTCTTCGATCTTACATGTTTCATATACTCTTCTAGCGCCTTTAGTTCGTCTTCGCGGAGGTACTGCTTGTATTGGAAAAGCCACTGGCGGGCCTGTTCGTCGGGTACGTAGACGTGGAGGACGTCGCCCTCCTTCACTTGTCTGCCGACGATTATGTCGCCTTGTATAGATATGGCGACTTCGTCGCCGCTTGGCTTACCGTCTGGCCTGTCTTCTGGATCTGCATGACCCTGCCGACTTCTTTTCCGTCTTTGACCAGGGTGACGCCTGGCTTTATGGTGCCAGCCAGCACCTTGACGCCTACAATCGCCGGGTCGCTCCGCCTAAACACGTAGCCGGGCAGTATTTGGATCTTCCCGGGCCGGGTCATCTGGGAGAGTATCTGCTCCACGGTCTTCGTCTTGACCTCGTGCGACCACTTCATGTACTCGTCGAAGATGCGGTAGAGGATCTCGCCTCTTATGATCTTGACGCCGGCGGACATGGCCTCCTTCTCCACCTCCGGCGGGGTCTTCACGTTGAAGGCTAGGATGACCCCGTAGGCGGGGTTCTTCCTCCTGCTGAGGACCGCCTCCACCACGTCTTTGTGGGTGGGCGGCCCCACGTCGGCTTTCCTCACCGGCACGCCCTGTTGCTTCAGGAACAGGACTATGCTCTCCAACGTGCCGAAGGTATCCGCCCTCACCAAGACGCCCTCTCTATCTGACTCTATCTTTATCTCCGCGATCTCCTCCTTCACAAGTTTAAGGGCCTCTGCGAGGTCCTGCGGCGTCCACACGGCGAACACAGGCGCCCCCGAGACGACGCCCTCAAGCCCGTCCGCCACTATGCGCACGCCGGCGGCCGCCTTGACCTCCTCCACAGCCATGTAGCGGTCCTCCGGGTCCCTCATCTCCTCCAGAGGCTTCGGCATTATCAACATCCTGACCCTCGCCTCCTTCGGCCCGTCTATTCCGGCGGTCACCACGGTGTCCCCCCTCCTCAGCCTCCCGTCGTAGAGGATGGCGTCGGCCACCACACCGAGCCCCCTCTCCTCCTTAACCTCCATGACTACGCCTTTGGCCGGCCCCTCGCGGACCTCCAGCTTCTGCCTTGGGATAAACCTTTGGCTGACGCCGGCTAGGACGAGGAGGAGGTCGGCCACGCCTTCCCCCGTCACGGCGCTTGTGGGTATTATGGGGACCTGGGTCTTGAAGTCTCTGACGCGGTCGTACCTATCCGCCTCTATGCCGAAGCGGGAGAGCTGGTCGATGAGCTTCCCGATCCTCTCCTCGAGGGTGGCCACGGCGTGCCACTCCTGCTCCTCAACGGCCGTCAGAAATGGCCTGTTCTCCACGGACCTCCACCCATATATCCTGTCTAGCTTGTTTGCGGCGATGACGAAGGGCACCCCCCTGCTCTGGATAAGCTTGAGGGACTCGACGCCCTGGTCCTCCAGGCCGGAGGTAATATCCACCACAAGGATGGCCAAGTCGGCCACTGATCCGCCCCTCCTGCGTAGGTTGGCGAAGGCGGCGTGCCCCGGCGTGTCTATGAAGAGGAAACCCGGTATCCAGATGCGCCCCCTTAGTTTCAGCCTATCCACCAGCGGGCCTGCGAACTTCTCCACGGCCTGCCACGGGACGAAGCTCATGCCTATGTGTTGCGTAATCATGCCGGGCTCTCTATACGCCACGGAGGTCCCCCTTATCTTGTCCAGCAGGAGAGTCTTCCCCACGTCCACGTGACCCATAACCACCACGAAAGGCGACCTGACAGCCATAGAAAAAACCGGAATCCCCATTAAAATACCTTACCAGTACTGCTTCTAAGGCGTAACGGACAGCATTTAAAACACTGGACGGCCACGATTGTGAAGAAGCTTGTCATATACTCTAGAGAGTGGCGCGACGAGGGAGTTCTCAAGCTGTACAGAGCCTTCTCCGTACTCCTCCAGAAACACCGTGTGTACGTAATAGAGAAAGTTCTTGAATTATCGCCCAAGAGGGCGCTGGTCTTTACTTACCCCTGCGGCTGGCACGGCGACGTCTTGTTCCTAGCGCCCTACGTGACGGCGGTGGGGCCCTTCGAAACCTCAGGCGCCGTGGAGCTCGCCGCGTCGCTTCCAGATCGCGTCGCCCTTGTGGTGCTTGAAGGTAGTTGGTCCGCCGAAGACGTCTTCAGAGAGTTCGGCCCCTTTGACGTCGGGGTCGCATGCCTCGGAGCCCCGTTGCCAGACGCAAGGCGGTACGTACACAAGATGATCCTAGTGAAGGTCGGAGGCCCTCTAGGGGAGCTTCTAGAGGCGGTCTACCAACCGCATTATGTGGAGGCAGACGAAGAGATAGAGGTGCCAGTTAACCTTATATAACTGGAGAGGGGTAGACCCGTGGCTGAAGAGATGCAAGCCTACGACAGCGTCGATTTTCGCTACAATATAAAGGGGAGGAAAAACAGCTAGAGCAACTTCTGCCTAGCGTTAGAGTATCTTGAGAGGGGCTTCGCCCGCAACGCCGCGGAGAAGGCCTTCCAAGCCTAGAAGGCGTTTATCGCCGCGGCGGCGAAAGAATAACTTCTGTAACCCCCTTTTCTAAAAGTTAGATACAGCCGAGCCCCGCAGACGTTGCGGCGGCAAGCTTCGTCTCCCCGCGTCTTTTTACGCTAGGCGTGGAGCACACAGACAGTGACGCTTACCCCTCTACGTAAACCTGCAACAAAAAACTGGCTAACCCCAAGCCTCTACCGAGTACACCCTCAGCAGTCCGCCGCTGAACCCCACGTATCGCGGGGTGACCACGTATCTGCAACTGTGTCTGGCTAGTATTGTGCCGTAGCGGTCACGTATTATTATATCGCCGAGGCCGTTGAACGGCCTGAGCTCTACATACCTCGTCGCAGGCAGAGAGCCAAGCGGCACGGATGCGCCTCTGCACAACGCCGTAAACGAACTACCGTTGACCGAGACGCCGAATATTACGCCCAGCGAAGAATCGAAAACTGCGTACGTACCCACGCCGGAGAAGTTAGCCACGTAGGTCAAGGCGTTTGCCACAAGCGGCATATACGCCGTCGCCGAGCCGGACACAAGGAGGTAGTTGTAAGACTGCCACACGTATCTCCCGTCTACGCTCCAGACGGCGGGCGGGGGACAAGCGCTGTATTCAATAGTCAAGTCATCCCAAAACACCCAGACATCGCCCGGCCTGGCAGAATCGTCGTAGAAAGATGCGTCTACGGCTGTAAATGCCACTGCGACCACCGCCCCTCGTTCGTACAGGGTGTAGCTCCACTGGTAGTTATTGCCAGTGTCCATAGAGCCGGCGTTGACCACCACGAAGCGGGGGTCTGTGGCTGTGCACCTGCCCGCGCTGTCTACAGTGCAGACGTAGACTGGGTTCCCATTTACGTCTCTAAAGAAGGCCGACACAATTGCGCCGGAAAACGGCGACGACACGTCGTATCGATATATGATGTACTCCTTGTCCACTTGTCCGTCTCCGTTTGTATCTACGCCTATGGAGAGGTAGGCGACGTTGTTCTGAGCCTCGTAGACATCTCTCACGTATCTACCCCACACCGAAACCGAAGTGCCGTAGGCAGGCACGGGGTGGGGAAGTTGATAAACGGCAATCGCCGCACCCCAGTCAGCAAACGGTCTGTTAGAGCTACCTCTGGCATCAACTTGCGTAACTAAAGAAGGCGGAGAGGTGGGACTTGTCTTAGGATCTAGATACACACCTGTGTATGGCTTACCGTTGACATACGTCTTGATGTTTGCAGGTAAGACGCATTTCGTTCCAGTGCAGTAGTTGCTGAAATTATCGTAGAGCCGAGAGGTGCCGCAGGTGAAGGTTTGTTGGTGGAGGATGGACATGGGCTGGGCCTTAAGGCTTAGCAATGGGTATGTGCATATCGCCGGCACGCTGGCGTCGGCGGATGCTACGTATCCAGTCTCAGTCGTGGTTGACCACCTGAGGGGGGCGGGGAGAGAGGCGGAGGGGCCGGGGCCTGGGGAGGACTCGTTGAACTGCAGAAGGCCGCCGAGGTAGATAGAGTATAGGGCGGAGCCGGAGAAGTCCTTGCGCAGGAGCGAAAGCCACTGGGGTTGCTCGGTGGGGGCCAGAGTCGCAAGCACATAGTCCTCGGGCCAGCCGGGGAAGACCTTCATGGTGAGCGTCGTGACGTTGTGACTCCCCACATGTGTCCAGCTGGCGGAGAGAAGCGGAAACAGCGACTGGTTTACGTAGACGAGAGTGGCGGGGCAAGCCGGCGGGGGGCTCATCACGAAGCTAAGTCCCTCCGTCGTGCCTTTGTAAAGAGTTGTGGAGATGCCGCCTCCTGTGTAGGTGGCTGTGACATCAACCGCTATTTTCGCCTCTCTGAACTTGGATAATACTAGGCACCTGTAGGTGGCGACGCGTATTGTCTTGGTCTCGCCGGGTTGAAGCGTAAGAGAGCCGACTAGCCGCCCGGCGTGTAGACTGCAGTCTAGGAGGTTGGTGTTGTATTTCAGCGTGTAGGTGTAGTTTAGGGCTGTGTAGCCCGCGTTGGGGTTGGTGAAGCGGAGGTAGAGGTCGAAGAAAACCACTTGACCCGCGGCGTTGACTTGGACCGCCGTCATGTTGCTCTCAGCCGACGCCAAGACTCTCCCCACGGCCACCGGCACCTCCACTACAGAGCCTGAAGCCGTGACGACCCGGTACCGGAAGAACCCGCTGGAGGCGGGACACGGCACAACGGCGTAGCCCCCGACAGTTTCGGCGACGGCGCCCCGCGCCACAGGGGAAGCCCCGCTGAGCAGGACGTAATACACCGGCTTCTCGCCGGGCGGGATGTTGCCCACTCTACAGCTCCCGTCAGACGCCGCGAAGCTTCCAGGTCTGGGGGCCGGTGTGTTGATGCTGACGAGGGGCTGTGAAACCTCGGAGATCTGCAGATTGCCGTAGTAAGCTTTGCCGCTTACCGTCAGAGTGGTGGGGGCCCCGCCGAGGCCGTAGAGGTAGTCGTCGGTGGCGTTGCACTTGACGGAGCCCAACTCCACCGCCACAGAGCCTCCCGGCGGGATCACTAGAGGCTTGTCAATCTTGAGCTCAGAACACGCAAAGCCAGGCGCGCCGGCTGTGGCCGTTATGCCTGTAACAACGACGTAGGCGCTCTGTGGATTAGTCAAGGTGGCGCGTATCTCCACTTCGGCGGTCCTCATGTAGTCGTTAACCACGGCACTCAGCTTATCGGCCGCAAATTGAAGCGACACGTCGCCCACAGCTACCGTGGCTACGTCGAAGCCGCCGTCTCTCCTAGCCGCCTTGTAGACGTAGCTCCCTGGCCTGGCTGGAGGACAAGGCGGAGGGCCTGACCCGTTGTAGACCACATGCCCCTTCTCGTCGGTCACTACATAGCGGAGGTGATCTCCCCCAGCGACAACACACAGCAGACCCCCGGCGGAGGAAGGCACCACGTTTATGCTAGCCGCCGCACCTTGTGTAACGGCGGTGTGCCCATCCGCCGGCCCCTTCTCCGCCGGTCCCCTAGGCGAGCCGAAGAAGAAAAACAAGACTACAGCCGCGAGGGCGGCGAGAAGAGCAAAAGCGGCGACTGCAGCCAGCCTCCTCATGGCCACCCCTCCGCAAACCCACCCCCGGGGTCGGCGAGACGGTATGCGTAGTTCGGGCAGTATGTAGGCGTGTTAAACCCCACCTCGCCCAGCCCCGCTCTCATTCCCCCCGCCGAGCCTACACTGCCTTGATGTATGCTATACACCTTGTTCATGCAGAGGGCTCCACATAGGGGCTTTGCAGACCCGGCCACAAGTCGCGGCCGAGATGGACTGTACATCACGTTGAAAAACACAGAAACCACAGCCGCCCCCAAGACTCTGGCCACAGCCAGCAGAAGAATGGAAGCCCCCACCTTAGAAAACCCAAACATGAGCCAGTCAAATTACATCTATAAATACTTTGCTACATGGTCCATTCCCTGTCTCAGTAAAATTTTAATGTGGTTTTTAAGGCGCGCCAAAGAATATTTAAAACTCGAAACATGATAGGATTATTCTCCTTCGCGGGCCCCAGCAGATGTGCGAAGGCTGTGAAGGAGGCAACCAGTGCGAAGAGTAGATCTACCCAGTCTCGGGGATGCGAGACGCCGCGTGTTTTCTAATGTTTTGCAGAGGTTTGACTCAATAACCATAGACTGCCGTTGCAGTGCCGGCGGCGAGCAACGTCTCATGGTTGCGTCTTCCTCAGTCGCTGGGGATGGGAATGTATCCACCGGCAACGAAATAAGGCACTGCCGAACTCGAATAACCCCCCGGGATCGCCGCAGACACCGGAGGTCCAGCTAAAGTTGTCGCCTCTAAGGCGGCTCCACGGCAAACCGACCGGTGCGCTGGTGATGCCACACCCACACAGCAACAATAGAACCACCGAAGAGAAGACGCCCCGTAGCTAGTCTCCACGGAGATTAAGCATACTGGAGGCGGCCCCTCTTGGTCCTCCTCCGCCACAGCAGGATGGCAACCGCGGCGGAGCCAGCCAACGCGGCGGCCGGCAGGAGGTTCACCGTCTGCACCGCCTCCTGCGGCGGGGCCCGCCACCGCGATGCGGCGCACGATGGAGCCGTCGATGCTCCAGCCGGAGAACTTTTAGAGGGGCTCCACACGGCCTCCGGCTTCACCCACGGCTAGAGGAGACGAGCCGGTAAACGTACCGCAGGTCTATGCCTCCTTAATGCCGACGTTGCGGCCGACAGATCCGACATCCACGGCCATCGCCACTATAAATATTTATAGAACGTAATTGAGGTCTTCCTGTGGCTGAGGAGATTCTCAACAGCATATATGAGGTGGAGTACGCCGGGAGGAAGTATTGGCTTAAGCCGGTGAAGGCGTGGGTGCTCCAGCCGCCAGGGAAGCCGGGGGTGGTGGTGGCTCTCTTCAAGTTGCCGGACGGCAAGACGGTGAGGAAGGTCGTGATGCGGCTACCTCCCTGACTCCGTCAGGGCGTTGATCAACATGCGGATGGTCACGTGGGACCGCTCCAGCGACTTCTCCAGCGCGGCGACGAGCTCCAGCTCTAGGGGCGTCTTCGCCGCCTCCCTTAGCCGCCTCACGTCTGCTAGGTGTTGCTCGTAGCGGGCGCACATATCTTCCAGGTTTTTCACGACGTCTCCCAGCGGCTTCTCCTCGGCTGAGTCCAGCGATATCTCGGGCAGAGATAACACGTCCAGGATCCTCAGCCTTAGGTAGGTCTCCCTGATAATGCCGTCAATAAACTCCTTGAGGTAGTCGGATTCCACGGCTGACTTCAGCTTGACGAGTTCCACGAGGTGGAGTAGCTCCTCGCTCCTGAGCCTATCCATGGGGAAGCCTCGTCGTCACTATAAATATTTATGTGGGGTGAATTTAGTACGTGATCGGGCAGTATGCGAAGACCGACGTGGTTAAGGCCTACCCAACGACGTCCATAAGGGAGGTGGCGAGGCTCATGTCTCAACGCGGGGTTGGCTTAGTCGTGTTGGTGGACCCCAAAGACCCATACAGAATAGTCGGTGTCGTCTCAGAACGCGACGTGGTGAGGGCTGTGGCGTACGACGTAGCCCTAGACGCGGCTGTGGACACCATAGCCACGAAAACCGTAATCACGCTGGAGCACGACGAGCCGGCGGCGAGGGCGGCAGAGATTTTCAGGAGATACGGAATTAGACACGTCGTGGTTACAAAAGACGAGAGGCTCTACGGCGTGCTCTCCATAAGGGATCTAATAAGGGAAGAGGCGGTCCTCAGAGAAATCGCGGAGTACTATGAATGGACCTTCGAACCAGGGATGAGCGCCTAGCGGCGTGTCGCAGACGCGCCGCCGCGGCAACCCCTCTTCAACAGTCCCGGCGCCGATCCGTTTGAAAACGCCCACGGCGTGGCCACTCGTAACCCCCGCCCCCCGGCTCCGCCTAGCGCGGAAGCCGCCGGCGCCGACGACGCGGCGAGGGTGGCGGGGTTAGATAACCGGCGAAAAACCCACGGCCTACGGGGGAGGGGGGCGGAGCGGCATCAAGAGCCTCGGAGGTTGCGTAGGTGCGTTGCGAAGAGCTGAGGGAGCCGATAGAGAGGTGGAGCGGTCTCAAGGCCGATTAGGCATCCCAACCCGGGATAAACACAAGGTTAAATATCTGGGTCGGTTGCCTCACGATGAGGCTTGTGGAGGTGGTAGGGCTTGGCCCCTCCGGCGCGGCTTTTTTGAGGGCGTACGGCGGTGGTAGGGGGGCGGAGAGGTCTCGGCGCTACTTTAAGGCCTGCGGCGAGGCTGTGCCCGTCGAGACGCCCATGGTGGACTTGAAATACGTGGTTGACAAGGTGCGCCGCTACGTTTTCTACTCATGGAGGAGGGCGGTGGGGGAGGTGTCTTACCGCGCTCCACGGTGGTACATAGTGGATAAGCAGCGGTGGGTGGAGTCTATGCGCGTGGGGGGCGCCGCCGTGGAGGAGCCCGCCGAGGTCCGGGTGAAGGCGGGTGGGCCCTACATGAGCGTCGGCGAGAGGATAACGGTGGCGAGGGCGTATGTGGAGGGGGTGAAGCTGGACGACGAAACCGCCTACTTCGTCTTCCCGCCGGACGCGGCGGGGTTCTACTGGGTGTTTCCACATGGCGGGGTTTACAACGTCGGGGGAGGCTTTGTCGGCGTGGAGAACCCCGTCCCCTACGTGTATGCCTTCGTGGAGAGGTGGCTAGGCGGCGGCCGGGTGGTGGACGTCCGGGGCGCCCCCCTCACCGTCATGCCCAGGGTGGTGCTTCACGACGGGGAGGCGTTCCGCGTGGGCGAGGCGGCGGGTCTCGTGTACCCGCTGACGGGCGAGGGCATAAGGCCGGGCATACTCTCCGCGCTTGCCTTGGCTGAGGCGCTTAAGACCAAGAGGCCGCTGGAGGCCTACCGCCGCGGCGTGGAGAAGATCTTGAGACAGGTGGAGTTCCAGAAGAGGCTCCTCAGAACTGCGCAGAGGTTGCTCGCCCGCGGCGAGCCCCTCATCGAGCTGGCGGACGACTCGGTGCTGAGAGACTACATAGAGGAGAACCTCTCCGCAAAGACGCTCTTCCTAGCGCTTTCAAAAAGACCGGCGCATGCAGTCAAGCTGGTGGCCGCGTTGATGAGGTAGCCTTTAAATTGAGCCTCCGGCGGAGTCTGTGAAGTTGATCTACCTGCCGATGGCGGGGGGGGGTGCTTCTGTCTTCTATGGTGGCTTTCCTAAGCGGGCTTTTTGCTGTATGAGTCTTGGCAGGGGACGCGGTGAGATGCGGCGTCTACGGCGGTGTGGTTGTGCCTAAGCGTCTAGAGATCTACGGAAACGGCTCTTTCTACACGTCGGACCTAGGTTGGGGAAGTCTTTTAGATGCAACTGCAACCAGTCTGGCGTCTAGATGCCTCTGTCGTAGCGCCCTTTCCTCTTTTGTAGATGTCAGCGGCCTATGTCCTCTTCAAACTCTGCAGACCCGAGTTCCTCATCACCTACATAGACAAACTCCACTTCAAATAAGTTATAAAAGATACGGCTACGTGTCCAGAGGAGCGAGGTCCAGAATCGGACATCCTTGGCGATCTGCCTTTTGAATTCTCGTTAAATTAAGAGGCGTCTGCCAGCTTCGCGGCTAGTCTCGGCGCCAGCATGTAGAGGCGTGGTGTTATAAGATGTGCTGGGTAGCGGGGGTCTATGCCCAGCTCGTTTAGTATTTTTGAGAGGGGGCCTAACTTTTCCATGATCGTTCCCATGCGCCGCCGGGTGTCCAGCTTAAAAATATTTGCGTAGTGCCGTGGCTAGACGGCGACGGGAAAGTTATTATTTATGTGTCCATCGGGGGCTGTGATGATTCCGGCGTTGCTCGTAGTGGTTTTGGCTGTGTTGATTGGGACCGGGCCCGCTTTCATCGGCCAGCGGACGGAGGCGTTGCCGGTGGAGCCGACGCCGTATGTCAAGGCCGAGGACGCTTGGGCCACTATGTACAACCTGGCGCTGTTTTTTGTACTGTTGGTGGCCGCCACCGCCGTGATCTATATCATGTTCACCAGGAGGAGGCTCCTCTCTCTGTTCCTCTCCTTCATCTGGTTCGTGCTTTCCGTCGGTGTGTTTCAGTTCTACGTGATAATGTACTACTGGGCGGGCTTCATTGACGAGGTAAACGCCGTGAGGCTCATGTGGGCCTCCCTCCTCTTTGGGGCCTTAACCGTGTTTCTGCTCCGGAGGAAGAGGGGGGATCTCCTCCTCGGCTTCTTGGGCTCCCTCGCCGG
>Ga0209670_100244_pt1 | contig 35017 bp, 45 predicted proteins | sample PerSpoBPS_BMetaG_FD_184741 | JGI IMG/M metagenome (GOLD analysis project Ga0209670, IMG submission 184741) | Thermal spring microbial communities from Yellowstone National Park, Wyoming, USA - Perpetual Spouter B (PS_B) MetaG (SPAdes) (version 3) | ecosystem: Environmental > Aquatic > Thermal...
TCGAGGGACTTCCACCTCCTCTACAAAGGCCTAAGGATCTCTATGGGCTCATGGGTGGCTGTAGAGCCTAGCGGCACCGGGCTCCCATCTAGGGTTAGGCCTAGAACCTTGAAGCCCTTCTGGGCAGAGCCCTCATAAAGGGCTTCGAGGGCTTTAAGATAGATATTTATCAATGCAACTACCTCTCTATGCCACCTCTCGCCCCCTTGCTACAAACACCTATTCTATCCTCCCCATGCTCTATCAAGGCATTGTGTATTGGGCAGATCTTAGATGTGTTCCTAGGATCAACCATTAATACCAGCACACCATACTCCCTTGCCTTATCTATTATCGCGTTCAGCTCACCCTTCAATGCATTCTGATATATTCTGTGCCTTAATTGCTTATTCCTATACCTAGCGATCATAACCCTTATATTGTCCCCCGAGATCCTCTCGATAACTATTACTCCTCTCATCCTCATGGCTTTCCTTACTATCAGGTTTGCTGTCTTCATCCTATAGTCCCTCTTCTTCTTTCTCTCTCTAAGCTTTTTCATAGCCTTTCTAGCCTCCCTGCTACCAGATCCATTTCTCCTCTGGATACCCTTCTTCCTATGGCTATAGCCCAGGGTTATCTCTGCAAGATCTGTTCCAAGTATTACTGCAAATGCCTCGTAGATTGTTGCTACAGAGTTCTCGTTAATATCAACAGGCTTAATATTCCCAGGCTTGTAGATCTCGACCTCCTTCTCTAGGGATAGGTGGAAAAGCACCCTCCTACTCTTCCTACCAGGCTTGATCTTTGCATGGGATTTCGGCTTAAAACCCCTAGCCAAGAGCTTGTAGAACTCCTTAGTAGGCTCAAGATCTATGTGCACCCAGCCTCTATGGGTATGAATGGCAACACTTGTGAAGAAAGTGTTCTCAACGCCATTTATATTGATCTTCGTTGGGTTTACTGGTTTCCATACGTGGTCATCAACTAGCCATAGGCTAACACCATTGATCCTCAGCACTAATATTCCATTGCTCATCCCAAGATCAACTTGATGCCAAGCTATCCCCCGGGATTTCCTCCATAGAAGTCCCACGAGTTTCTTATCCTTCAGATCCTTTTCCCTAGGTTTAAGTACTTAACGACCTCTTTGAAGATCTCTTCAGCATATTGCCTAGCCCTATTCCTCCTTAGAGAGGATACCCTTTCAACAGCATCCTGACATGAGCCATGGACATAGTGGGATGTTGGTATAGATCTTCCTTAGCTCGTGGTATTTCTCATTCCTCAGAATGCGATGATTCTCGATGATTTTTTGGATGCGTGGGGTAGCACATTCTCGAGCATCTTGCTATATATTAAGGATCTCCTCTAGCGCTCTGAACCCCTCCTAGATAACTGCTTTGAGGGTATAACAGCAGTCCTACTAACAAAGATCCTATCGCCAGGCTTGACAACCTACCCATACTCTTCGTCGCCATTCTTTTTCCTAGCCATTATTCCTAGACCTTGTTTGCTCCTAAACTTTACATCCAATAATTAATTAATAATATAACTATATAAAAATGTTCCTGATATCGTGAAAAAAGATACAGCCCTGAACCAAACATATGATAGAAATACTATTCTCACAAACCTTTGTTCATAATATTCACATATTATCTGTTTTGGATCCTTCAAAGCCATCTCTGGAGTATCACACCTAAGTGTCAGGCTTCGATTGTCTTAACGGTTTCTTCTAAGAGGTCTGCGTTTATCATAAAACCCTCAGCACTTTTAGCTATATTTCTTAATGCTGAGGTGTTTATTTGATGGGTGAATATATATTCCCTATATCCTTTTTTCACAATGCTTTGGGGGAAACCTATTAGATCTGAGAAGCCTTGGGAGAGTGTGTCAATGTGTTTTGAGATCTCCTCAATAGACTCTATATGGGCTTTCTTCACTCTAAGTAAGATCTCTGATGCAATGCTCTCCCTAGCTATCAGAACGCAGCAATGGTATTCTCCGAGGTGTTCTAATACAGGGAATTTCTTAAGACCCTTGATCTCTGCAATCGAGGAATAGGGCTCCCAGATCATCGCCCAATAGCTACCCCCTCTAACCAAGGTCTCGATAACGCTGTCAGGGTCTCTATAATATCTTATACTAGTACCAGGTCCTAGATGTGATTCGCTAGATTTCATGGATCTCATATAGGCTATAGATAAGATCTCCATGGTTGATAACATGCTAGAAAATATAGACTCTACATTAGAAAGTTGCCTCCCGACTAGCGAGGCTCCCCCCAGAGCTACAGAGCCTATTAACCTGAAGCCCATACCCAGGGTCTTTAAGAGAGGCATTATATATATCGGGAGATAGGCGAGGTGATATTCGCCCCTTATAAAGCTCACAGCTACTTCGAGCACGCTCTTTCTTATAGAAGGCTCAACATGGTAGCCCCATTCCCGGACTTTTTTAATAAATAATAGTAGCGGAAGATACTCCACAGACGGTACGAGGCCTACAGTAAGCACCTTACTCACAGAAGGATCTCCATACCTAGAGAGCTTCACTACTAAGGTCTTACCAGGACCCTTACTCCTAACTATAATCCCCTTCTTCTCCATAGAGGATAGAATCTCAGAAACCCAGCTCCTAGAAAGCCCTAAGATCCTCTGAATATCGCTCTGAGCAACTCCCCGAGGCCCTGCCTTCTCGAGGATCTCTATGATTTTATGCTCACTCACTCTATAGGATCTCCCAGAATTTTCTATGATAGCAACAAAATAAAAACATACTCTGCAGCAAGGGATTGGGATCCAGGGTTCAGGCTTAATAGTGCTTCTGTATTAAACCATATAAAGCCGTTTCTCGGTAGATCGTAGTTTCTGCCATCTCATAGATATGGGGAAATCCATATACTAGGATAGGATCGATGGGATCTCTGTATCTAGTTAGGATCGCTATTATATATGTTTCTCTTTCTAACTATAGATATGGAGTGGCCGTGGAGGGTATAGCCGATCTACCTCTTCACAGTGGGGCTGTCCCTGAGTGGCTGTATAGATACATGGAGAGGCTTGGAAGGGCTATAGTAAGGGCTCTGATCGATGAGTATGGAGCTTCAGAGGTTGTTAGGAGATTCTCCGACCCCCTCTGGTTCCAGGCTTTTAATAATGTGATTGGTATGGACTGGGATAGCAGCGGGTCTACAACCGTGGTGCTGAGGGTTTTAAAGAATGTGAGTTGGAGTGAGGATCTGGACTTTCTAGTGTTGGGTGGAAAGGGTGCGGAGTCGAGAAAGATTCCTGAGGAGGCTCCGCTCGCCTCTAGCAGGCTCGGTCTTGGTGAGGATTGGGGCGGGGAGATCCGGAGGATAAGTTATGTAGGGGCTAAGGTTGATAATGTATTGCTTCAGGATGGGCATAGCATCTATATCCATGGGGTGATAGTTTCCTCAGAGGGTATGTGGACTATTATTCAGCAGGGGATGAATGCTGATAGGGGGTATGCTAGGAGATATCACATATCCAGCTTATCCTTTAAGAACCTACCCCTAGATCCCCATACAGGGATCGCCTCCAATCATGTTCTGAAGCCTTTGAATCTCGTGGATAGCGAGTCTATAGGTGTTATAAGGGCTATCGAAGACATCATCTCTCAGGGGGCCTCGAAGATTATAAGGGAAATAGCTCTTGTTGACGCCTGTATCAGAGGTAGAAGAACATTGATTGGGGATCCTTGTAAAGGTTTTAAGAGGGAGTTCTCGGTAGGGTACTACAAGCCCTTGAAGATTGATAGAACACTTATAAACACGATCAATGAGATCCAGATTAAGGGGGCTAGGAAAATAATAGATCTTCTGGGGATCAGGGGTTTCGGGCCTGAGGCAATGAGGGCTCTGGCGCTGGTAGCTGATCTCATATATGGCTATACACCGTCTAACAGAGATCCCGTGAGTCACCCAATAGATCCATTTAAATATTCATACGCCCATGGGGGAAAGGATGGGGTTCCATATAGAATTAGAAGGGATATAATAGAGAAGACAATAATGACTCTTGAAGAGGCTGTTGAAAGAGCAAGACTCGGGGATAGGGAGAAGGTTGATAGCCTCAAGAGGATCTCGAGATTCGCATCCCTAGTACTCGGTAGTGAGAGATAGGCACACGCTTAATACTTTCTTAATGGATAGTATTTCTGGTGACCATAGATAGACTTATATATAGAAGTGATCATGATCCTTTTATCGGGATTCCTGGGTGGATTGATAGGGGCCCTAACAGGTCTAGGAGGTAGCGCTATAGCCTCTCCTATACTAGTTAACTATCTAGGCATCCCCCTGAGAATTGCCATAGGCTCCGGGATAATCGCGACAATAGCCAATAGCAGCACTAGCGGGGCTAGCTACCTAGCCAAGGGAATTGCTAACCTTAGAGTGGGGTATTCCCTCGCAATAGCAACAATGATTGGTTCTATAGTTGGTGTTACCTTAAATCTATATCTACCAACAAGGATCCTCTATATAGTCTTCGGTACAGTATTGATAGTAGCCCCCCTCCCAGGCCTCTTGTCCAGAAGATCTGGTGGAGGTGATTTCGTGAAGAGACATAACAGTCAAGATCGAATCTCAGCAATACTAGGGCTTAGAGGGAGCTACTATGATGAGAAAAAGAAAACAGTGATAGAGTATCTAGGATCTAACTACATATTATCTTTCCTCTCAATGCTGGGCGCGGGGGTAATATCTGGTATGCTGGGCATAGGGGCTGGAGCCTTTAAAGTACTCTCTATGGACTATATATTGGGGCTGCCTTTTAAGGTCTCCACCTCAACCAGCTCCTTCATGATAGGTTTGACAGCAACTTCAGGCGGGATCCAGTATATGGTTCTGGGATATACAGACCCCTTATTAGTATCTCTCCTAGTCCCGGGCGTGATCTTGGGGTCATATATCTCTGCTAATATACTCAATAAGCTTGCAAGCAGAACCCTGAGAATCATTTTCACAGCTGTTGTGTGGTTCTTGGGTATAGACATGATTATTAGGGGGCTATAGAAAATGGATCGAGGTTCTATCGAGAAAACTGTATACACTATATTAAGATCCTCGGTAATTCTATCAATCGTACTCATATTAATAGGGATCGGATCTATATTTCTAAGCAGCTTTATAACAGGATATATGATAAGGGATAGCGAGCTGAGCTTTAAAGGTTTAACCATAAACAAAGCCCTAGAAAGATTATCTTCAGGAGATCCTGTTAGTATTCTCTGGATAGCTACTATAACGCTAGTGACGGGGGTTATAAGCTCCGTAGCTATATCGGCGTATAGAGCATATAGGCTAGGAGATAAACCCCTAGCAGCTGTTTCCACAGCATTGATATTAATTGTCCTGCTGTCAGCTATAATAGGGATCATAGTAAGATCTCCACGCTAATGACCCTCTCCCCGCCCTTAAGGGGCGGGGTTTCGAATCTCTGGTCTTGGGTGTTAGCCCTCTGGTGGGGGTTAATGGCTTAACACCGCTATGCATTACCAAGTAGCTCTCAATTTTCCTCGAAATCTTTATTCCGTGTCCCGCCTTCTCGCTATGTTCAGCGTGGCATTTATATCTGCATTGATCTTCTTTCCGGTTTTCTTGCATTCATAGAATCCTCTATACATTCTTCCGTTTTTATGTCTGATTCCGTATATTGAGCATTTTTTGCTCGTGTAATCCTCTGGCAGGAGCTCAACCTCTATACCGTACTCTCTGAATATATCTACAATCTTGAGCACAATCCTCCTAAACCACCATATATTCGTGTTATACTCATTACCATTGTTCTGTGATAGCATATATGGATAGCCTATGTATAGCTTCCTAACATCTCTATCATAGAGCTCATCAGCTAGGAATTTAATGGATGTTATGTATAGATGCCTGAGCCTTTCATCCCTCTTATATATTGCTTTAAGGCATCTCTCGTGGTATGTAACCCATGTTGAGAACCCAGCCTTCCTAAGTAGATCCCTTACAGCCTGGTATGTCGAGATCTCCCTCTTCCACCAGTAGTACTCAGACTCAATAGATCCTCTTTTGACAAGCAAAGCTGATCCATCTGTGGTTACCCGGCAAATAGGTTGTTGAGACCCATGTCTACGAAAGCCTGCTTATCCCCTATGGGATCTCTCTGCTTGACAGATCTAGGATTAACGATCCCACCCTTTTTATCCCTGTAGTTAGGCTTTACATAGCCTCTCTTGTTAGACTTAGGAGGCTCAACACCAACCTCTATTGGCAGATAGGTGAACCACCTGCCATTAATATGTTTTATCTCAAGCCTACCCTCCCACCTAATCTTACCAGCATATCTAATCTTCAAACCAAAATCCACTAATACCAGATAGCCTATATTCTCATCTACGGGGCTCTAGGTAGTATCTATCACTTCTAATGAATATCCTTTTTCCTGTGAGTCTATCCTTCTAATAGCCTGGTAGAGAAATCTTCTCGATATGAGGTGGTAGCCTTCCCTGTCTCCTAAGTTTTAGGAGCTCGTAGAATGCTTTCCAAACCTCATCATTCTTCTGAATGACAGCCTGAGCATTAACGCCCAGAACCTCACTCCTATAATAATACCTGCTGTCAATCTCATAGTTCCTCTTTTTTGTTAGTCCACCATTGAAGAATGCCTGCCTCTTCTCATAGCTAAGCTCATTGAATAGCCTAACTCATGTCAAACCAATACCCATCAAGCCCTCATACTCGCCCTCAGATGGCATTAGTCCTAGCCTAGCGGTTCTCCAGTTTTCGCTAAGCCTCTCCTTAATTTCTTCTCTTAGGGCTTGGAGGTGGTTGGGGTGTCCATCCCTGGATGAGGTGCTTGGAAGGATGACCCAAGGAGGACGACTCCCCGATCCTTACTCACAGATAGACACCCCAAACCTTACAACACGCAATACAGCTAGGAGATTTAAAAGCATAACGCTCCAAAACCCTAATCCCGCCTTGAAAAGGCGAGGTTTGCTAAGCTTCAAAATCCTTACCCTAAAGGGGCGAGGTTTATGCCCTGTCTATGTCGTAATGGCTTAGCATGAAACCGTTTAAACCCCTAAGTCTATATAGTATATGGCGGGGGTGCCCGAGCGGGTCAAAGGGGGCGGACTCAAGATCCGCTGGCGTAGGCCTGCGTGGGTTCAAATCCCACCCCCCGCACTAGAGTTAAGATCCCTTATAGCCATCCTAGTAAGCATGCGATCTTCTCAACTGTTTTACAACTGGAAGCCTCGCCTTTTTACGCTTATTAGCTTTCTAGCTATGTTGTTCTTAGATGGGGGAGGTTCTGGCCACCCCGACTGCCCTCCAGATGACAGATGTAAGCCCGAATAGATGGGGGAACAATGAACCATCCGAAAGGAATGACGATAAAAAGATGACGACCTGAGGATGGGGAGAGGTCAGCTAGTGTAGATCTGGCTGGGATGTTCCCAGCTATCATACGATCTATTGATCTTCTAAGGGTATCAGCTCTTTGGACTTATTTTAGGTGTTCCTTATTTATTATGCTTTTCTGTGATTCTTTATGGTGGCTAATTGGCTAGAGCTGTGAGGGCTAGGTTTGAGGGGGGTGTTCTAAAGCCCCTCGAGGATCTCGATCTTGAGGAAGGAGAAGAAGTAATCCTCAGGGTTGAAAGGATCTCGGAGAGGAAAAGGGCTGTTGAGGAGTTCTATGGCAAGCTGGGCCCGGCACCTAAGGATCTCCTAGATGAGTTCATGCTTGAGGCTGAGGAGCAGTGATTATGCTTGATACAAGCTTTATAATTTACTACCTCCATGCTGTCGAGCCCTATGCTTCTAAGGCCAGAGATCTCTTAGCCAGAGAGACGGATCTAGCAATATCCCTCAAAATAATCGACGAGATCCTCTACACGCTGATACGCCTAGAAGCATGGAGAAGGCTTGGTATAAGGAGAGCTGAGGATCTAAGACAATACGTGCGTAGAAGCGGTATGTCAAGCTTCAAAGACATAGCGAATAACGTGAGGAACTTCATAGAGAAGCTAGGTATAGATGTTCTAGAGGATAAGGGCTCTGCTGAGGAGATCATCGAGGCCGTGTTTAGCTACAGCCTACTCCCAGGAGATGCCTTAGTAGCGGTAAGCTGCAGACATTATGGTATAAACACCATAGCTACATTTGATGAGGACTTCAAGAGAGTTCCATGGCTCAAGGTTGTCCCCTAGGCGCTAAAGGACTCTTAATACAGAGATGGATCATATCAGCTTTAAAAATATGCTCTATATCCTGCGGATCCGAGCTTTTAGCCTTCACCATTCCTACCTTCCGGGTTAATGTTTTATGTTAGAATAATACTTATTCACCCTCCACATTTTGATTCTTTATGGTGGCTAATTGGCTAGAGCTGTGAGGGCTAGGTTTGAGGGGGGTGTTCTAAAGCCCCTCGAGGATCTCGATCTTGAGGAAGGAGAAGAAGTAATCCTCACAGGCCAAAGATCCTGTGAACTTGTTCGGGATTCTAATCCGCAGAAGACTTGATCTCGGACCTGAAGAAGTTGACAATAAAGCAAGCCTCGCTCTTCAGGGCGGGGTGGTATTTGTATTTTTAAGCTTTCTGGGGAAATATCTATAGCTGTGATGAGGTATATAGTTTTGAGGGCTTGGGGTTTGATGTCTCGGTTGGGCACCCCGTCAGAGTGCTCCGATGTCCCTAGGGGGGAGACCCCGAAGCGTCCTCCAGCCCGATGATCGTGATAGAGCCAATAACCCCCCACTGGAGGGGTAAAGCCTGAGACCCTAGCATAGAAAAGATGATCTACTATAGAATTGAAAGGGGAGGGGTCATAAGGTTATAAAGGATCTAAAGGTTTAGGATGTTTCTCAACTTTGATGCCTCCTTGTCGTCGCTATCCTTTAAGAGATGCTCTTTTTAATTTAATCATGAGTGCACTATGTTCTGGCTCTGGGTTTTCTTTTTTATCTAGGATCCCCTGCTTTAAGTAACAATGCTACTATTTTAGGCATTCATATTAGCACTATAGTAAACACTGGGAACACTTTATGTTCGGCATTATTCCTTGGAATTTCTTAAAAGAACTTCCTTTAATAAATATTATATTAGAAAGGGGGTTAGTATAAGATTTTATGGTACCGCGTATTGCTTTATAGAGGCCCTTATACATGGCATGGATCTTCTAAGAATTTCTATCAAGATCCCAAGAGCTTCCTTTGTTTCTCTATCTGTTAATATCTTCATTATTGATAATTGAGGAGCTTTCTCAGATGAAGCTATTGCCTCTAGGGATTTGCTTATACATTCTAGTCCGCCAACCATAGTGGCTCCAAGTACATTTAGATTTGCCCTTTCAAGAGCGTATGGTAGGGAGAGAATGGGTGCGGATGCCTTGAAAAGTCCTGGATCTACCATGAGGTCTGGCAGCTTCTCAACTAGGTAGAGTAGAGGTTTAAGGGTTGTACTGAGCTCCTCTACAGCTTTCTTCAGCTCCCTAACCTCTTTTAAAAGGCTCTCATAATCCTCTCTAGTAATTATATCTCCCATGCCTCTCACCCAGGCACATAGCCTAATAGCCATGCGAAGTACTGCTTCTCAAACATCTCCTTAAACACTCTTGAGAAGCTCGTGGGAGGTAGGAATAGGCAGTCGGGGTACTGAGCCTCTCCAAGAACTAATTTTGTAAAGTCGCAGGCAGCGGCCATTCCGAAACCTCCTACGTCCATGACGCATGAGCCAAATACTCTGAATTCGCTTGATATATAGACACCCTTGATCTCGGAGATTATAGAGGCTAATGGGTACTTTAGATATGAGTGTAGTATTACACCCGCCATACCCAGTCTAAGGCTAGGCGCGGCCACATCCCCTACCGCGTAGACATCGTCATACTTAGTCCTCATTGTAGGTGGGGTAGGTCGAGCCCACCCGGTCTGGGGATCTGCTATATCAGACCTAGCAACAGGTTCTGGGGGTCTGTGGGGTGGGATTAGTATGAGGGCGTCATAGCGGATCTTCTCACCGGATGCTGTGACAAGCACCTTATTAACGGGATCAACCTCCTCAACCGCAGGATTCTTGCCAACCCCGATCCATCCAATCCTCCTCTCAGACATTAGCCCCTCCATCATCTTAGCAGCCAATGGTCCGAAATTCTCGAAAGGTCTTTTAAAGGGATGAACCATTGTTATTTCAATATCCCTCCTATAGCCAAGGCCGCTATAGTAGAAATCTAGGAGAAGCGCTACCTCCCACGGCGCTGGAGGACATCTATATGGAGTACTGTGGACAGCAACCACTAAACGGCCCTTTCTAAACCCCCTCACAATCTTTCTAACTTCTAGAGCACCATCGAGCTCCCAAGGATGGGGTAGGGGGCCTCCCTTAACAAGCTCAGGCCTTGTCTCGGCACCAAGCGAGACTAGGAGATAATCATAGGAGATCTTCCCAGCTGAGGTATCTACAACCCTATTTCCAGGATCTATACCTCTAATCTCTGCCCTGACAAATCTAACTCCTCTCTTCTCAACAAGATATAGTGGTGCTGAAACCTGGCTCGGCTCTCTATAACCCATCATTACATAGAGATATGAAGGCCTGAAATCCGTTCTATCCCTTTTATCAATAATCGTGACTTGAGCGTCAGTCCCCAGGGATTCAGATAGATGCTTAGCCGCGGCAAGCCCACCAGTACCTCCTCCCAATATAACTATTCTTCTCAACACAGCTCCCAGATCTGTATCTAAGTAAAAGCTTAAAAATCCCGTTATCTCTATACATAACATTGTATCATAATTTATATCTACTAATATTTTTACATAATATCTATATATGCAAATAAAACTGACAACTAATTTATCCATATAATAAGTTAACAACCAATAATGTTCAATTAACAGAACCTGAAACAAACTGAATATTTATTAGAGTCTTCATCTATCTAGCCTTATTATAAAATACCTTTGCAAAAGACCCTTGAAGGTCTAAATAGATCTACAGGAAAGTTAAGGTAGTATACTGAGCCTCGGAGTAAACTCTCTATACGATCTCCTCTCTGCTTTAAAGGAGAGGAATGAGTCATAGATCTCTCTATACCACTCCTCACCTCCTTAATACCTACACCTATTGTACTGAGTATTCTTTAGATGTGCTCCTAGAATCTTTAGATCCACCAGCTATAAGAAAGCATTCCAAGCCTCTCATCCCTATTAATAACCTGGCCAGCATTAACACCAAGAACCCCTTTATACCTAATAATAATATCTCTTGTTAATCATATCCCTCTTCTCAGGCGATAGCTCTCTATTGAAGAATGCCGCCTCTTCTCATAGTTAGGCTCATTCCATAGCCTAGCACATGCCAAGCCTATATCAAATAATGCCTCCTCATATCTATTCGAGAATAGAGCTACTCTATTGGTTCTCCGCCTGCTCCTCTTCCTCTTCTCTATCTGTTTTTTAAATGCTTCTAGGGAGTCGGGGTCTCTAGTGGGTACTCTTCGGACTGTATCCCTTTTCATGGTAGTGGGAATGCTTTTATATTCGTTTGTTGTCTGGTCTTAAGCTTATAAGCACCCAATCCATATTGTATTGATGATGAGGCAATAATCTCTGCTAGACCTGGGCGTGGAGAGACCTCGAGAAGCGATGATGCTCAGAGCTCCCGAGACCGAAGCCCTGGATGAGGGCTCTGCCCGGAAGGGCTTCGGGTTTTCTATCCTAGACCTAGATGGGAGCTCGGTGCCGCTGTGCTCCACAGCAACCGGTGAGCCCATAGAGATCCCAAAGTCTCTATGGGAGAGGCGGAAGTCCCCCGATGCCATAGGGCTAAAAACCCTGTGGATCAAAGCACAGAAATCCAAAACAAAAGAATATCAGTGATAATCAATAACCATCGGGGATAAGCGGACAAGCGGGATTCCATACTGAATATTCTACTAGCACTTTTGATTATTAAGACCCCAACGCTATGGAATAAAATATAGTAGTATGGTGTAGTTTATAAAAACTTCTCGTCCTAAGGGGAACCAGGCTTCTATCTATATGTATCTGTTAAATATTTATAAATTATCAAAAGATTTAGGTATTTTTATAGCTTCTTATGCATATAAATCCATATTCACCACGATCCGGTTGAGGATCCTCTAGATAGGGTTCAAGCCATGGAGGGTAGCTGAGAGTGCCCATAATAGTTTCTATTTCGAGACCTACCCTATATATAAGATCTATCGTTTCTTTTCTCGTTAGAAATCTGGCAACACTATAAAATGGCGAGTCTTTTTTATGGGCGTAATGTTCTCCCCATGGCGAGTCTCTAGGGATTATACATAGAACCATATTACCTCCCCTTTTAAGAGCCCTACTCACCTCTACCAGAAGACTTTTTGGAGATTCTACGAAGCATATAGTGACAACTATTAGAGCAAACCATATGCTCTCAGACCTTATTGGTAAATACTCTCCATAGCCCTGCACACTCTCTACACCTCTCTTTATCTTTGATATTGCTAGCATCTCATGTGAGGGATCTATATTTATACATCCTAAGATCTGTGCAAAATAGCCGGCGCCTCCTCCGACGTCTATGCATGGAGTTCTAGCGCCCGAGGAAATCTTTTTTATAAGCCTAGCCTCGTTCTCGGCAGTGATTCTGTTTCTCTCATACCAAAGATCATATCTATTAGCATATTTATTAAATATCTCCACACTGCTGCCCATACTAAAATCCCTCAAAACCGGGGTTCGGGTTTCATTGGGCTTGACATTGTTTGATCAAGCCCTCTTCCCTTGGTTTCATCGCCCTCAGGATCCCTTTTCATTGGGATCCATATCACTGGGCTCCTCCCACTCGGGGTGACCCCGACCCACAGCTCCACCTTCATAGAGACCTCGGGTTCATTGCTGTGAGGAAACCCCCGCATCCTGGTTTTCCTCTTCTTCCTCCTCTTGCCTTCTAGATATCTCCTCCTAATGTATGTTTATAGATGCTACCTTATGCCTGTTCATCTTTAATCCACATCTAGGGCATTCGAGGATCTGCCCCTCTTGGGTCTCCACAACATACCTGCATCTGGGGCATTCTCTAGAGGTGTTCCTCGGATCTACATAAGCTGTTAAAGCCACCTCTGATATTCTTCTATGTATTCTTTTCCATGGTGTTCTAGCATTCCTCTTCCTCCTATTCTTAGCCCTTTTCCTGCTAACGAGATCCTCCTTATCAAGATCCTCGAAAACATGGATAATGTTTGGGAATAGCATTCTCAACCCTGCTGAGAGCTTGTTTATAAAGTCCTTCTCCCTATTCCTCTCCCTTCTAACATACTTCTCATATAATTCTCTTCTACCCTTGCTCTGTGCTATAGCCTTTTTTACGCTCATAAGTGATCTTAATGCTCTGGAGAGGCTTTAGATCTACATGTATAAAACCTATACTGGGCTCGTAGCCATCCAGTGAAAGCTCATTGCTATCCCATCCAATAACCCTCCTAACATAGATCTCCTCAGAGCTTTTGAAGGGGATAAATACTCTGTCGTCCTTGATTATAACCTCGCCAACAGCCCAGCCTCTAACTCTGTGCTCAAACCATGTTGATCTCCAGGATATGGTCAAGTATTCCCCTTGTTTTAGAGTTATCCTTATGGTCTTAGCCTGATAATCTATCTTCATAAGCGTTATCTTGCATTTAGCAAATCTCCTCCTGATCCTCGGCTTGATCTTCCTAGCCTTTCCCCTTAAATACTTCTTCCTCCAATTCTCCATAATCGAGTAAGCTTTCCTAATAACAGCATCAACCCAGTGTGCAGCGTAGGGATTATCCTTCATAAGCTCTTCTCTAAGCCTTTTCTTGAAAGCCCTATCCTTCGGAATTACTGGGATCCTCACCTTCCAACCAATAACAGTAGTTAGCTTTCTACCCTTTCTAACAAGCTCTGGGAAGCTGTATTTCCACTCGATATTATCCCAGATTATATCTATAGCATTCTGTAGAGCCTTAACATACCATGTTATAAGCTTCGAGATCCTATCATCTCTGATAGGTACAGAGTATGATCTCACAAGCTCAAGGATCTGGCAGACCTCACTAGACTTCAGCAAAATCGCTCCATAAAAATGATATATCAACCCTTATAAACTTTTATGAAACCCAAAAACAGTTTCTTGAGGCGTTGAATATTGTGTTGAGGTATTATTTATAATGGGTATTATATAAATAGGCTTTTAAGGGTCTTCTCTATGCTCTGGTATTTCTCCATCACATCCTCGCTCAGAGACGGCTTGATGGTTTTGAGCGCTTCTAAGAAGTACTTCATACTGACCTCTCTAGCCTCTAGCTTCTCTCTCAGTGCTAGCATTACTGCTTCCCTTACTAGGGCCTCGAGATCTGCTCCTGTGAAGCCGTTAGTCATGTCGGCAAGCTTTTCAAGATCAACGTCTGGGGCTAGGGGCACTCTCCTGGTGTGTATCTTCAGGATCTCGAGTCTGGCCCTTCTATCTGGGGGTGGGACTTTTATAGTTCTATCGAATCTCCCTGGTCTTAGGAGGGCTGGGTCTAGTAGATCTGGTCTGTTAGTGGCTGCTATCACAACAACCCCTCTCAGGGGTTTTATCCCATCCATCTCAGTTAGAAGCTGGTTAACTATTCGATCTGTTACGCCGGAGTCCACCCTCGAACCCCTTGCAGGAGCTATAGAGTCTATTTCATCCAGAAATATTATTGCCGGGGCCACCATCCTGGCTCTTCTAAACACCTCCCTAATGGCCCTCTCGCTCTCACCAACCCACTTGCTAAGGATCTCAGGGCCGTTCACAGCTATGAAGTTAGCACCGCTCTCAGTGGCCGCAGCCTTTGCAAGCATCGTCTTACCCACACCAGGGGGTCCGTAGAGCAGTATGCCCCTAGGAGGCCTTATACCCATCTTGTCGAAAACATCCTGGTATTTCAGAGGCCACTCAACCGCTTCCCTAAGCTGTTGCTTAACATCCTCAAGACCACCTATATCGCTCCACCTTACCTCAGGAACCTCTACGAAGACCTCCCTGAGTAGGGATGGGTGAACCATGTTCATAGCCTGTATGAAATCCCCCATGTTGACCTTAAGAGTTCTTAGCAGCTCGGAAGGTATGGGCTTCGATAGATCCACATTCTTCTCCGTGAGAAACCTTCTAAGGGCATTCATAGCTGCTTCCTTAACGAGTGCAGCTAGATCTGCACCTGTATATCCATGGGTCATCTCGGCTATCTTATCAAGATTCACCTCGTCATCCAATGGAACGCTCCTCGTATGAACTGCCAGTATTTCCCTCCTAGCCTTCTTATCTGGAGGAGGTATCTCTATCTCCCTATCGAACCTCCCAGGCCTTCTAAGAGCCGGGTCCAGGGCATCGGGCCTGTTAGTAGCGCCAATAACTATAACCCTCCCCCTCTCAGCTAGACCGTCCATAAGGGTTAGGAGCTGCGCCACAACCCTCTTCTCAACCTCTCCAACAACCTCCTCTCTCTTCGGTGCTATGGCATCAATCTCATCTATGAATATAATCGCTGGAGCGTTTTTCCTAGCCTCCTCAAAGATCTCCCTTAGCCTCTGCTCGCTCTCACCATAGAACTTACTCATGATCTCGGGACCGTTGATAGCTATGAAATAAGCCCCAACCTCGTTAGCGAGGGCCTTTGCAAGCAGCGTCTTACCAACACCAGGAGGCCCATAGAGTAGAACACCCTTAGGAGGCTCGATGCCGAGGTGTCTGAAGAGTTCCGGGTGTCTCATAGGGAGCTCAACGATCTCTCTAAGTCTTGCCTTAGCCTCTTCTAGATCACCTATATCCTCCCAAGTAACCCTCGGAATCCTTTCTGCAATCTCTTTAACAGGCTCAGGCTTTATAACTACCTCTGTCCTCTCAGTTATATATATAGCGGTTGATGGGGATGTAGATATAACAGCCAGCCTCAGAGCCCCAGCATATAGAGGCACAAGAATCACTTCCCCCCTAGCCAACGGCTTATTCAGCATCTCGCTCTTAATATGCTCAGCTATGTACCCAGTATACTCATGGGGTATGAAATCCTCCGTAGGTGCTAGAACAACCCTATCACCCGGTGCCACATCACTGGCTTTGGATATGGTCACTATATCCCCTATCCCGACGCCTAGAACCTCCCTCATATAACCATCGATCCTTATTATATCCCTACCCTCATCCTCAGCATAAGACGGCCATATCTGGGCATATGCAACACCCTTGAAGCCCCTTATCTCTACGAAATCCCCTGCATCCAGCTCTAGTTCCCTCATAATTCTTCTCGGTATTCTAGCAATCTTCTTACCAACATCCCTACTCTTAGCTTCCTCAACCCTTAGCTGATAATCCCTCTGCAGTATACCCACCACATGTGAATAGACTATGAGATTTAATAAGCAGATAAAGCTTTCCATAAGATCCGACCTAATAATGGTAGCAGGTTGAGGAGAATCCCTATAGCTATGACAATAAATAAAAGAGCAAGCCTTCGCCTCTTTAGGGCGGGTTTTTAAGGCTTCCACCCTATAATATGGAGCCAGGGCTTTGGTAGCTGACCTCCTCCCCGCCCTAAGGGGCAAGGGTTCCCTTTGGGCGGTTCATTGGTTCCCCCCATCTATTCGGGGATACATCTGTCATCTGGGGGGCAGTGAGGGGGGCCAGAACTCCCCCAGATATACCTAGGATCTTTAATGCTCTCTTCCTAATGTTTAGCTTCCCTATGATGTCTCTGTCTGCTTCGAAGCCGCATCTTGGGCATCTAAGCCTTCTATAGCCAGCTTCCTCCAATCCCTTGGAATCGCATTTAGGGCATCTGGATGATGTCCCGTTTGGCTTTACAATGGCTAGCGGAACCCCTTGTTTCTTAGCATGCCAATCAATCCACTTCCCTAGTCTCTTATAGCCCATCATGATCAGCTTTTTCCTATGATCCTTGTTCTCGATCTTCCTCAGAGAATTTATGAGTCCCTTGAGATCCTCTCTAGCGATTGCGTATCCAAGCTCCTTAGCAAGCCTCAAAATCTCCAAGGCTGCCTTCCTAGCCCAGTCCTCAAGAATGTTCCTAGCCTTTCTGTGATAAGATCTAATTCTATTCAGGATCCCCCTTCTCCTCCATGCAGGATACCTTGGAGAGGAGTATCTCTTCTGGAGGCTTTCGGCAAGGAGTTTCCATCTATGGGCTCTATCAATGCCCGTGTCTATCTCCTTGTTTATCTTAGCATCTCCATAGACTATCTTCCTCTCATTAATATCTACGGCTATAGCATCCTTAGGCTGGTAAGGCTGTGGCTTGGGGATCCTCTTAGAGATCCACAGGATCATCTTATTATCTCTATACACGAGCCTAGCCTCTCCATTCTCATAGTTATCGTATCTCCTATCCCAGCCAATGATCTTGAGTTTAACCCCGCCTATGATCTCCATATATCCTTCTTTCACCCTGTATCCCGATCCTTGGTGTAGTAGCGTGCTCAGCTTCCTAACCCTAGGCCTCCTCCCTTTCTTAGGATTGTTCCTCCAGGCATTGGCATTTGCAAGGGCATCCCTATAGCAGTCAACAGCAACCCTGGATGGAAGTCCAAACCATTCTTTGAGCTCTCTTTATAGAGCGTTATGAACCTCCCCGATTTTCTTTAGATTCAGTCTCAGGATCTTGTTTATGGCGTAGTTAAGGGCTGTGTTGTATCTCTTGAGGAGCTCTATGGCCCAGGCTCGGGACTAACCATCACCCCGATCGAGATGGTTAGCGCCCCCTCACCACCAGAAGCCATAGAGCCCCTCCAAAAACAAATACCTGGAGAGCTAATAAAACCATCCCCACCCTAAAGGGCGAGGCTTTGGTAGGTAAAAGTACTAGTAGGATGTCCAGCGAGGGACTCCCGAAGCGTGTCTACTAGAGACCCCGACTCCTTAAAAGCCTTCAGAAAGCCGGTAGAGAAGAGAAAGGAGAGCAATGAGAGGGCGATGAGGCTGAGGCTATTCCCAAACAGGTACGAGGAGGAGATCCTCTTTAGTATAGGGATAGCGTGTGCAAGGCTGTGGAACGAGCTCTGCAGCCTTAACATAGCCCATAAGCTAGGCTGCAGAATAAGGATAGCCAGGAAGATTGAGAGCTATTTGGTAACGCATAGTGGTGTTAAACTATTAAATCCTCACCAGGAGCTAACACTTAAGACCAGGCAATAGAAACCCCGCCCTTCAGGGCAGGGAGGGCTGAACCCTTTTTCACGATAGTAGAAATCTTTCTATATTCTTTCATTATCAATTAATGGTTGGAGTGGAGGTTTAGGGGCGAACGAGGTCTAGGAATAATGGCTAGGGGAAAGAAAAAGAGGGATAAGAAGTGGAAGTGGGTTGCAAAACCAGGAGATAGGATCTTTGTGAGTAGGACAGCTGTTATACCCTCAAAGCAATTGTCTAGGAGAGGGTTCAGGGTATTAGAGGAGATCGTGAATATATATAGCAGGATGCTTGGAGATGTGCTTTCCCACGCATCTAGGAATATTACTGAGAATTACTATAGGCTTAAGAATGGGAAGTATCAAGAGCTAAGGAGTATGTACCCCAATATCCCATCCCACTATGTTCACGGAGTATGCCAGGATGCTGTTGAAAGGGTTTCCTCTCTTAGGAGGAACAAGGCTAGACAATACTCTAGAGAGATCTTTGACGAGCTTGTTAAGCATCTAGGTCTAGGGAAAGGGATCTTAGGAGTAGGAGGATCAGGAGATATCTTTGGAAGAAATCTTGGGAGATAGCTCGGCACCAGATTGATCTTGAGATGGGTGATGGAATACTAGTGCCTAGGATCAATGGTGTTAGCCTATGGCTAGTTGATGACCACGTATGGAAACCAGTAAACCCAACGAAGATCAATATAAATGGCGTTGAGAACACTTTCTTCACAAGTGTTGCCATTCATACCCATAGAGGCTGGGTGCACATAGATCTTGAGCCTACTAAGGAGTTCTACAAGCTCTTGGCTAGGGGGTTTTAAGCCGATATCCCACGCAAAGATTAAGCTTGATAGGAAGAATAGGAGGGGATATTCCACCTATCCCTAGAGAAGGAGGTCGAGATCTATAGGCCTGAGAATATTGTTAAGCCTGTTGATGTTAATGAGAACTCCTTAGCAACTCTCTACGAAGCATTCTCAATAATCCTAGAAACAGACCTTGCCAAGACTACACTGGGCTATAGCTATAGGAAGGAGAGTATCCAGAGGAGAAATGGATCCAGTGGCAAAGAAGCTAGGAAGGCTATGAAAAAGCTTAGAGAGGGGAAGAAAAGGGACTATAGGTGGAAGACAGCAAACCTGATAGTAAGAGAAGCCATGAGGATGAGAGGAGTAATAGTTATTGAGAGAATCTCTGGGGAAGATATAAGGGTTATGATCGCTAGGTATAGGAATAAGCAGCTGAGGCACAGAATATATCAGAGCGCATTGAAGGGTGAGCTGAACGCGATAATAGATAAGGCTAAGGAGTATGATGTGCCGGTATTAATGGTAGATCCTAGGAATACCTCTAGGATATGCCCAATACACAAGGCAGTTATAGAATATGGGGAGGATAGAATAGGTTGTTTGTAGCAAAGGTGGTGAGAGATGGCATAGGGAGGTAGTTGCATTGATAAACATTTATCTTAAAGCCCTCGAAGCCCTATATGAGGGCATTGCCCAGAAGGGCTTCGGGGTTCCAATCCTAGATGGGAGCACAGTGTCGCTGGGCTCCACAGCCGTCTATGAACCCATAGAGATCTCAAGATCTCTTTGGGGGAGGTGGAAGTCCCTCGATGACCACAGGGATGTAATAACATCCCTGTGGATCAAGAAAAACAGCAACACCAAACAAAAGAATATCAGCGATAATCAACAACCATCGGGGGACAAGCGGTGATTCTCTACCAGAGGGGAATTACCCAAGATCCCGGCATAGGTGCTCTTTTAAGGCGGAGAGGGTTCATATTCTGGGCATGTGGTATGGGGATAGAAATTAAAAAGATCTTGGTTGTTGGAGCAGGAACTATGGGGCATGGCATAGCTGAGGTAGCTGCTGTTGCGGGGTATAGAGTAGTTATGGTGGACATCTCTGAGGATATATTGAGGAGGGCCTTAGAAAGGATCAGGTGGAGCCTCTCCAAGCTAAAGGAGAGGGGAGCCTTGAAGGAAGACATAGAGAGTGTGGTGGCCAGGATCTCTACCTCTACCTCCTTAGAAGAGGCTGCTGGGGATGCTGATTTTGTTATAGAGGCTGTGCCGGAGAATATTGAGCTAAAGAAACAGGTCTTCTCGAAGCTGGATAGAGCGGCACCTAGGCATGCTATACTGGCGACCAACACATCCTCGCTCCCAATAGGGGAGATCGCATCGTCAACATCTAAACCTGAATACGTTGTTGGGATGCACTTCTTTAACCCACCCCCCCTGATGCCTCTGGTTGAGATTATAAGGGGTCCCCAGACCTCTGAGGAGACTTTGAGAACCACTATCGAGGTTGCGAAGAGGATGGGGAAGGAGGTTGTCGTGGTTAATAGAGACATACCAGGCTTTATAGTCAATAGGCTGCTATCAAGACTCATTGAGCAGTCCTGCTACATGGTTGAGGAGCAGGGATACACGGTGCTCGCTATAGATAGTGCCCTCAGATATAGGGCAGGGCTCCCGATGGGGGTTTTTGAGCTTATTGACTTCACAGGGGTTGATGTTGTTGCATCAATATTCAGTGAAATGAGTAAAAGGGGCTTTAGATCCAGGATCTGTAGAAGTATAGCAGATAAGTATGAGAAGAAAGAACTTGGGATGAAAAGCGGCAAGGGCTTCTACACATACCCCTCACCAGGGGTCTATTCCAGGCCCTCCATACCCAGGGAAGAGGGTGACAAAGTAGATCTTATAGAGGTTTTCGCGCCCATGGTTAACGAGGCTGCCTACATATTAGAAGAGGGTATAGTAGACTCCGCTGAGACTATAGATAAGGCTGTGAAGCTTGGTCTCGGATATCCGAGGGGGATCCTTGAAATGGCTGATGAATGGGGTGTTGATAACATTGTAGAAAGGCTTAAGAAAATATCCTCTATCGAGGCTATGTCCCATAATAGCCCAAGAGGACTTCTCCTAAGGATGATCTCGGAGAACAGAGTTGGGCTCAGATCTGGAAGGGGGTTCTACACATATCCAGGTATTGCTGAAAAGAGGATGAAGACGCTGATAATAAGGAGGGAGAATAGGATCGGATGGATAGTGCTCAATAGACCTGAGAAACTCAATGCCATATCCCCAGAGATGCTTGAAGAGCTCTCCACAGCTCTTAAGGAGCTCGAGGGGGACGAAGGTGTGAGGGTAATAGTGATCACAGGGTCTGGAAGGGCTTTCTCGGCGGGGGCAGATGTGACGGCGTTCTTATCAGCGAACCCCGTTAACTCCTATATATATTCAAGGAGATTCCAAGAGATCCTAGATATGATCGAGAGGATCCCTAAGCCCGTTATAGCATCTATAAATGGCTATGCATTGGGAGGAGGGCTGGAGCTGGCGATGGCATGTGATATAAGGATAGCCTCAGAAAACGCGATGATCGGGCAGCCAGAGATAAATCTAGGCCTTATACCAGGTGCCGGAGGCACACAAAGACTGCCCAGACTAGTTGGGAGAGGAAGGGCTAAGGAACTCATAATGATTGGAGAGCCAATACCAGCAAGGGAGGCCGAGAGAATGGGATTGGTAAACAGGGTGGTTCCACACAGCAGCCTCGAGATAGAGACTAGGGCTCTTGCTAGCAAGCTGGCGGAGAAGCCTCCAATAGCTCTTATGGCAGCTAAAATAGCCATTAACCTTGGAAGTGACTATCCACTCGAGGCAGGGCTAGCTCTAGAGGCATCGCTATTCTCTATGCTCTTCTCAACGGAGGATCTTGTGGAGGGTGTATCGGCATTTCTTCAGAAGAGGAAGCCTGAGTTTAAAGGGAGGTAGCGTCTATATAAGCACTGGGATCTTCATGAGCCCCTCATGAGCTTTCCCAGAATATATTTTAAGACCATAGACTCTGTTTCTTTTTAGAATCTCTTCCACATCTCCTTCGCCGAGGCCCGCTGGATCTATATGCTTAGAGGCTATCACATAGCTGACCGCATATCCAAATGAAGGGATCCACATCGAGTATCCCCTGGTATATCTAAACACTCTTTCCATAGCTCCATAGATACTTCTATAATACTCTGGGTAGTAGAAGGCGCACCCAGCCTGTGTGACCACAACGCCCCTCTCACCCGTTATGCTGTGTAACTTTCTATAGAATTCCTCTGTATAGAGTTTTCTACCTATCTCAGGTCCATACGGATCTATAAGATCCACTATAGCCACATCGAAGATCTCTCTAGTCTTTTCCACATATTCGAATCCGTCCATTATAACGATCTTGGCCCTCGGATCTTCAAAGCTCCTCTTGTGGATCTTTTCAAGCATTTTCCTCGCAAGATCCACCAGCTCCCCATCAATATCCACCATAACGGCTTCCCTGACGCTGGAGTATCTGAGAACCTCTCTAAGGGTATAGCCCTCCCCACCGCCTATTATTAAGACCCTCTCAGGCGATCCATTTGTGACCATGGCTGGGTGTACAAGGGCTTCATGATACACTGCCTCGTCAGCCTCTGTTGATTGCACAAGCCCGTCTAGTATAAGTGAGAGTCCATATTCCTCGAAAACCACTATTTCAACCTCTTGATACTTAGTCCTACCTCTATAGAGGATCTCCTTAACACCCATCTGAAGAAATGTGGATTTCGAGACCGGCTGGATATATATGAGCCTATTCCCCATAGAAACCCCTATATCTATTGATACATAGCTTATAAGAACTGATCCCTCTCACCATCATTGTTCCCAGCTAATATCTCACTAAGCACTAGATGTTTTGGAGAAAAGCGAAGTATGTTAGATCAAGAGGGGATCAAGACGCTCCACTTAGGAGTTGATGATCTAGACACATTTGGGTGGGGATGCACAACCTACTTCATCTATAGCCTATTAAAAGAGGTTAAGAGATCCTCTGTAGGCTCTAGGCTAAGTTTCCTAGATCTACCGCTCTTAACAAGGCTCAACCCCTCAATACCGCTAAGGACCAGAGGGAATGGGGCCCTCTCGATCCATGTGGCTGGTGAGGAGAGCGATCTGAAAGATGTGATCGATATAGCGCTCTCACTTTTAGATAGGAGACTATTGCCCGGCAGGGAGCCAGGCGTTGTGTCGCTAGTTGGTGAAATGCCTCCCAAGGTTGCAAGGAAGATCTACATGGATTTGTTGACGGATATAGCAGAGATCTCCTATATCGAGAGGGTTATAGAGAAGATCGGGGGTAAGATACATATAGCAGGGAAAGGGATCATAGGCGCCCTCGGGTCTATATCCCACTTCTACATCGAGGGAGACTGCACCTACGAGATCATAGCGTATTCGGATGATGTTGAAAGGGTATATATAGATCCTGGGAGACTGGTTAAGATGGATAGAGAGACGAGGCCCCTGACCTTCAATAATATAGATCCTGAGACTAATAAGATTCTTGTAAAACCATCTACAGGCGCTCCAGTAGCTCTGGGCATAAGGGGAGAGTCTCCAGAGGTCCTTTTAAAAGCATATAGTATTCTAGAACCGGAGAATATTTCTGGCTATGCGGTGTTTAGAACTAACCAAGGCACGGATCAGCACCTAGTACCTAGATCTATAGCTGATGCCAAGTTCTACAGGACAGGGCTCTTCAGTGGCTTAGTAGCCTCCTCCCCAAGGATTATACAAGGCGGGGATGTGGTCATAAGTATTTCCGACGGGGCTTCGGAGATCGATGTGGCTATCTATAGAGAAGCTGGAGATGCTAACAGAGCTGCTAGAGCACTTGCAACTGGGGACTTAATAGCAGTTGGAGGCTCTGTGAAGCCCTGGATATCTGGTGAAGGCGAGAAGCCGGTTATAAATACTGAGTATCTAAGAATCATCAGACTCTCGGATCAGTATGTAGAGCTACCCCCGAAATGTCCGCGATGCTCCTCCAGCATGGAGAGCTTGGGGAGGGGTAAGGGATATAGATGTAGGAAATGCGGGTACAGGGATCCAGGGGCAAAGAAGATCCTTGTTAAACTTGAGAGAGGCGTTTCAGAGGGCATATATAAACCTCCTCCCAGGAATATGAAGCACCTGATGAAGCCTCTGACGAGGATCGGTTTAGAGAAGATATGCAGGCCATCTCGATTCAAGAAACCTCTACTAATCCTGTAACGAGCTACTCACTCGTTGAAAAGATCTTAGATAGGATCTCTTCGGGATCATATGACCTGAGATCGTCATACCCCTGCCCAACCCCAATAAAAGCTATCGGCTTCCCAATAGAGGCTATGATACTTATAGCAGACCCTCCCGTGGCATTTGCATCTAGCTTCGTCAATATAGCTACATCTACACCAACATACTTATCAAACTCTCTAGCCTGGTTAACAGCATCATTCCCCGTTAGGGAGTCGAGCACAAGCACCCTTAGATCTGGTTTTGAGACCCTCACAATTTTTTTGATCTCCTCCATGAGATCTCTATCAGTGTGCTGTCTACCAGCAGTATCTATAAGGACAGCATCGTACCCGCTCCTCTCAGCATGCTTTATAGCGTCAAACACAACCGCCCCCGGGTCCGAGCCGTATTTACCCCTGAAAATTGGTATGCCGAGCCTAGAGCAGTGTATGGCTAGCTGCTCCTGGGCCCCAGCCCTAAAAGTATCTCCTGCCACAACCAGAACCTTGAGTCCATTTCTAGAGAGGTATCTAGCAACCTTAGCAATGGTAGTAGTTTTCCCAACGCCATTAACGCCCATAAAGACTATTTTGAGGGGTTTCTTAGACCTTGCCATGGACACCATATCCCCTTGCCACTTACCCCTCATCAGGATCTCCTCAATAGTTTCTCTGAGCTTCTTCTCAACGAAATTCTCTATATCCTCGAACCTTCCGATCCTCGTCCCATCTATCTTCTTAGCAACGCCCTTCACAATCTCTTCGGCAACCTCGTATGCAACATCTGCTTCGACTAGCTTGATAACGAGGTCGCTGGATATTTTTATTATATCATCGTACCTGATCTCCTTAGTGGCTATAGATCCTATGGCGTCAGAGATCCCCTTAGCTATGGAAGACTTTATAGAGGAGAAGACGTTCTTAAGAGCCTTGAACAAGACCTCTACCCGCTCTTACTCTCCCCCTTTGCCTTTTTCTCAGCCTCCTCAACGATCTGGCTGAGCGCCCTTCTAAGCCTCTCATAGAGGGTGTAGGCCGAGCTCAGCTCTTGGTTTATAGCATTTAGGGCGTTCCTGAGATCCCCTTCTTTAGCAGTTATTATCTTTATAGCCTCGTCTATAGGTACTTCCATAAGGAACTCCCCTCCTATGTTTGCTATAACCTTGTCTCTACCAGTTATAACGCCCCTAGCCATTACATGCCCCCTTCTATCCAGCGCCAGTAGGGCTTCCTCACCCTTATATAGCTTGAGCTGTTCTAGAGCCTCCCTAGCTATCCTGAGCTCCTCCAGCTCTGCAAGAACTATATTAGCGTTCTGCTGAAGCGATCTTATGTACTCCTCTACTCTATTTATATCGCTTACAAGTCTCTCAACAGCTTCTCTATATGTAACTCCTCTCTCCTGGTTTCTAGCGGACAATCTCCCACCCCGTGATCCTCGAAAGCTCCCTTATAAAACTGCTTCTAGCCTCCTCAGGCTTGATCTCTTCTATTCTCAAGATCTTTATATTGGATCTCTTTAGCTTGTGTCTACCGCCCATCACCGAGTAGATATATTCAAGCGCATGATTCTCGTTCAAAGCCCTAACCTCCAGCGAGAATCTCCTCCACTCAGGGAATTTATCATGGCCGAAGAGTGCTAGCCCTACTACCCTGTAGGTCTTCACCTCGCTCATTTTTACACACCACCACCAAGTATTCTACTTATCCTTAATATTTCAGGCCCTGTGGTTCTGGATCCGACGATTACCCCGTGATCGTTCGCTATCATCCCAGATCTTACGAAGAAAATCCCGAAATTGACGGAAGACACATCTATATTAACTCTAAACAGTTGCGAGAGATACTCGATCTCTTCCTGCTTAGCCTCAGGATGGACAAGCCCTCCCCTGTTCGTTATGACCGCCGCGGAGCCTACAGTAGCTAAACCCGCTATAGTTCCCCTCACAACATTCTCAACCCCAAGGGTGTCCATTATAAGCTTGGCTGTTTCGTCATCGAGATCCTTGTAGATCATGGCTGCTCTGGCGTTCGCAACAATAATATTCCCTAGAGCATTGGGAGGAGCCTTGACAACAGCTATGTTACCGCTAAACCCCTCCTTAATAGCCTTCAGCTCCTCATCCCTTATAGTTCTTGGCACTAGTATGCCCTTATCGTTCCCAGCTATCATGACACCTGGTAATATGGTGTCGCTGATCTTCGTCTTTATAACCCCCTTTAGCCTCAGGATCCTTATGAGAAGTTCCTCGAATTCAGGAGGTATTATTGGGGGAGCTATAGCTATCTCGTTATTTGCAAAAACATAGATCCCTATATTGGGGTTTCTCAGTATATCGGCCTTCTCTATAGCGATCCTCGACATCTCAGCTTCACGGCCCTTATAAAGCGGTTCACTTGCTTGTACTCCTCACAGGGACTGCTAGGAGGACTTTATATATCTTCTCATCGATCTTTATAACCTTCACGGCTATCCTTCTGGGAGGCTTTTCGATCTTATAGCTTAATATATATTCATTAACCATGTTATCTATAATAACTCTCTCAGCCCCGAAATGTCTCTTCACAAACTCCTGTATAAGTCTAATAGCCCTCCTACCCCTATTCCTCCTACTACCTCCCCAGTATACCCTCTGGAGAGGGATCACATAGAGAGCCTCATCCTTTTCTTTAGGCATGTAACCACCTCACACATCCCCAAGCTTGCTTCTCCTCCAATGCCTTAGCCTGGGTCTATATCTAATCCTCCTCATGGTCTTAGCAACAACCCATACTGGTATTGGTGAGTTGCTCTTCTCTCTATTTATAAGCCTTAGCTTCTTGGCTAGGGGCTTGTTCCTAGCCAATCTACCACCCCTTCTCTCTAATATTTATCCTTATATCCCTTCTTGTTTTCTCAAACAGGTTCTGGAGTATGGTCTTCAGCTCCTCATCTGTAATCGGGATCTTTATTCTCCCGCTCTGGGCAAGCACTATAAGTTGATCCTCGAGGGACTTGACAAGCTCAGGCCTTACAAGCCTTAGATTAGCAAGCCTCTCCCTGGCCTCTGGCGTCAGGATCCTTCTCAGAAGCTCCTGCCTCACAGCCTCCTCAGCAGCCTCTCTCTCCCTCCTAGCCCTTTCCTGCTCAGCTCTTCTAGCTAGCTCAGCCATCTTCCTTCTCTTGATCATCTCCAGCTCTTCATCAACAACCTCTACATCCTCACCACCGATGCTCATATTATCCCACCTCAACAGAAGCCCTAGGCCCGTATTTTATAAGCTCAGGGTGCTTATTAATGGCTTCTCTATATACCTCGAAGGCAACATTATCTAGGTAGGATCTTCCCCTAGGGGTTAAGACCCTCCCCTTCCTAGTTCTAGCTACGAGGCCTGCTCTCTCTAGCTGTTGGAGAATCTTCCTTATAATAGACCCCCCAGCCTTTCTGAAATGAGGAGGTGCAGAGCCCCTCCTCTTCCTACTACCATATATAGTTCTTAGCCTCTCTATCCCCAGAGGCTCTCCAGAGATATATAGCTTCCTCAGAATAGATGCTGCCCTAACATACCACCAATCAACAGAATCAGGGGGCCTCTCCTTCGAAACACTTGTCTTAACATATATAGCCCACGGTGGAGGCGATATCCTCTCACCCATCTCCTCCCTAAGCTTCTCAGCCAGTCTAGAGATGAAGAGATCCGCTGGAACCTCCCTAACGCTAACCACTATAGAGACCCATACACAGTAAAGCATCAACGCTTAAAACAGTTAGAAAATTACGCGATCGACATGTATGAACATTATAGGGGCGAGACCTCTCTTCAAGAGGGACAGGGAATTGCCGCAGTGAAACTGCTTTAAGTTTCATATATGCTTATAAGGGTTATTATATTTCTCTGTGAAGCCCTGCGATGCAGGTGGGGATAGAGACCCGAGTGGGGCTCATGTAGATACAAAGTGATAAGGGAGAGCCAGGAGGCAGGGGTTCTCCACAGCAATGAACCAGAGGCTTCTATGAGAGTGGAGCTATGGGTAGGGGTCACCCTGAGCGGGCAGAGCCCAGCGATATGGATCCCGATGAAAGGGATCCTGAGGCTTTGAAGTCAAGGGAAGAGGGCTTGATCAAACAATATCAAGCCCTATGAAACCCGAACCCCGAATTCCTCATAACCCTCATGAATAACAGCAATACAGCTATTAACAGAATGCCGAAAATAGCTAGCAATATATAGGCGACATCGGCTCCTCCACTCAAGATAATAGGTATAGGGCCTATCAATATAAAGCCGAAACCCTTCACCTCAGCATTAATTGATAGAAAGAGAATAAGAACCGCCGCTAACACGAACAGCGATCCGAGCATAATTAATATGAAGCCCATGGGGAGCTTATTCATCACTACACCAAAAATATATCCCCGAGATATTTATATAAATGGATGAAGAGTTTGCCGAGAGCTGACCAGTGACGAGTGAACCCCTGTCTGATAGCACTAGCCCCTCAGTGTACTTCTGTTTCATAAAACAATGCCCAAAGAGCAGGGTCTCACTATACCCACAAAGGATAAAGCTTTATAAACCAGCAAGAGTGACTTAATATTGAAGCCGGGTCGTCTAGCGGCCAAGGATGCGGGGCTCTGGCCCACCGCGCCGCCCCCTTTGATGAAAAGAGGGTCTCCTGAGCGTATGATGTATGCTGGAACTCCTGAAAACATTTACCACATATGTTTGAATTATATAAGAGGGACACTTCTTAGAAGATCTAAGGATTTAGCTGCGCATTAAAGATCTAGCTATGCAATGTATTTCGACAACTGACTAACAGATTTTGGGCAAAGCTTTTTATTCGATGTAGCACCTAGATCATATTGGGATAGTAATGCCCGCACTAAGAAGAATAAAGATATCGGATCTCAGGAAAAGAGGTAGGAGAATAAGAGATAGCGTTATTACGAAAGGCACTCCAGAATCTATTCGAAATTCAAAGGAAGAGGATCTACATAGGTTAGAGCTAGAAACTCTGTATATGATTGGCGCCCCTGCCTGCTGATACCCCCTTCCTGCCCTAAAGATGCGGAGTTTCCTACGCGGGTCTTGAACATAACCATTCAGATAGGGTTTAACGGCTAATATAATTACTTGATATATTAATAGCCCTCTATCTTCCTAGATATCCTCATCCTATAACCTAGCTTACATGCTATATTTAGCATAGCATCAAGATCGAAATTGATCTTCTTCTCAGCTTTATTATACATATATATAGTCCTTCACAACCGAAAGCCTCGCCCTTCAGGGCAGGAGTGAATAGAGAAAGCTTATTAGCTTTTGTATTTGATCTTTTTGAAGACGCTCTAAGACCTCTGGCGATAAGGAGTTGCTAACCCTCTCGTTTGGTGTGGGGGTTAGTCCCGAGCTGGAGGCTGTAGAGCTCCTTAGGAGATATATGCAGCCCTTAACCATGCTATAAACGTGATATTGAGCCTGGGTCTGAGGAGCATCGGGGAGGTTCATAACGCTCTATAAAGAGAGCTGAGGGGATGGTTCGAGCTTCCCTCTAGGGTTGCTATTGACTGCTATAGGGATGCCCTTGCAAATGCAATACTTGGAGGAATAATCCTAAGAAAGGGAAAAGCCTAGGGTTAGGAAGCTGAGCACGCTACTACACCAAGGATCGAGCTATAGGGTCAAAGACTGTTATGTGGAGATCATAGGCGGGATAAGGCTGAGGATAATTGGCTGGGATAAGAGATACGATGATTACGAGGACTGGGAGGCAAGGCTAGTATATAAAGAGGGAAAGATGGTCCTGTGGATATCCAAGAAAATACCTAAGTCAAGGCCTTACCAGCCCGGGATGTTATAGCTGTTGATGTTAATGAGAGGAAGATAGCGTATGGCAATTACATAATTAATGAAGAGAAAGACACTTGGGTTGATATGGCTCATAAGTATAAGGTCTTGGCGGAGAATCTCCAGAAGAAATACTCCTCTTCAAAATATCCTGCCTGGAGGAGGAAAGGGATTCTGGGAAGAATAAGATCCTATCACAGAAAGGCAAAAATATATTGGAGGACTGGGCTAGGAAGACATCTCTTGAGATCGTGAAGCTTGCTAAGAAGCTTAAGTACGCAGTTGCTAGAGAGGATCTCACCGGGCTGATAAATTCTCTGAGAAAGATAAAGAGCAAGGATCGCAGGACGGGGCTCACCATAATGGGGTACAGGAGAATAGGGAAGCGGATCGACTGGCAGGCAGAGAAACAGGGGTTCTCCACGTGAAGGTAGATCCCAACGGGACGTCATCGGGATGCCCTAAATGCGGTTCCAAAGGATTAGAAGAGGTTGGCTATAGAAGGCTTGGACGCCCTAGATGCGGATTCGAGGCAGATAGAGACGTTATTGGGAAGCTAAACATTAGGAAAGGGCATTGAAGATCCTAAACCTGTCAGGAGGAGTTCCGGCCACCCCGTCTGCCCCCAGATGATAGATGTAAACCAGAATAGATGGGGAGCCGATGATCCGCCTGAAAGGGGTTATGATCAAAAGATCAATGATGAATTGAGGGCGGGAGAGGAGGTCAGGTAGATCCTAGGATCAGGGATATTCTAAGAGAATTCCAGAAATGTTCCTGGTAATCTATTTCAGAAGTATGTAGTACTATATTTTTGATCGCTGGACTTGTGTATAACTAGTTTATTAGCGATGCGTAATAGTATTCTATGGTGTTAGGCGTTACCAGTATAAGTAGTGCGACGATATGTAATACCATATTAGAGAAGCTTGGATCTGGTGTTAGGAAGTGCTCTAGCGGGAAGGCTAGGGGGGTCTATGAGATCGAGTTGTTCATCGACGGCAATATACTCCTTTTAACTATCTTTACTGGAAGAGAGAGCTATTCACCATGGGCCGAGATAGGTGTTCTCAACAGCTCCCAGAATATATTCGATGTACTAGAGAGAATTATTAGCTTGGTTGCTGAAATACTTGGGACTTATTCTAGGATCATGGTAACATATACATGGGATCAAGAGACGACCTCGCTTCTCGATAGAGGCGTGCACCCAGCCGCAACCAGGATCGGGGCTATTTTGGTTTCTAGAGGCTATTATGTTGTCAGGAACATGTACTTCCCAGAGGGCTATACAGAGGGGAGCCCTAAACTAGTTGGGGAGAGATATGTTAATAATAAGTGGTATACTAATGAGCTTTGTAGCGAAGTAGAAGAGCTCAGAAAACTTGTTAGTGGAGGCTGTGTTGAAAGGGGTTCTCCATGCGCTTATGCGGAGGTCTCCCTCAGAAACATATTGGAGCATGGGACATGGGTCATAGATAAATGTTAAGATACTCCTATACATCTGATTTACTATCTATTATATAGAGTAGCCGGTGGATATTGATGTGTCAACTGGCTAGAAGGCTACATAAACATAGAGGTTAGGAGGGCTGTAGTGTGGCTCTACGAGATAGGGGTCTCAACCGTAAAGGTTGGGCGTCTCAAGGATATAGCACAGGATAAAAGAGATTTCAACGAACTGCATGTATGACATACAGATACCTTCTGAGAAGGATAGAAAGGGTTGCTGAGGAACACTGGATCAGGGTAGTCCTTGTCAATAGAAAGGGTTCATCATCAAGATGCCCAGTATATAGAGCTGAGGAATGCGGAAGGAAGATCGTGAGGAACCTCTTCAAAGGTCTAGAACTTAACAAGTATTCAACGCAGACCTGGAGGCCATGTTTCTGGTGTAAGAGCGGAAGTCGGCTAGTAAGATGATCTATGATAAGTTGGAGGAATGCTATATGGTGTCTAACTGCTTAAATTTTTAAGAAGAGTATTTAGTAGGTGGAGGATTTGGTGGCTGCTAGAGAGATTCTTTTGAAGAGCCACAATGCTCTGGAGATTCTCTTTGATCTGTTTAAGATTAAGCAAAGCTTCCTCCTAATGTTTACAGGCATTATGGGCTACCTAATTGCTGGTGGGTTATCAATTGATTCTCGGGTTGCGATATATCTAGTAATAGCTCTCCTATTCACTATCTTTGGAACAACCGGTATTAATATGGTTCTAGATTCTGATATAGACAGTATTATGGAGAGGACTAGGAGGAGGGCTATACCGAGAGGGGCTATATCTAGGCTAAACGCTTCTATGATATCGATCCTTTTTCTAGTGGCTGGGCTCTGGATATCATATATGATAAATCCATGGGTATTTATAGCTGGGCTCCTTGGATTCTTAATAGATATACTTGTATATACTATTATGACTAAGAGGAGGAGCTGGACAAGCGTTATCTATGGGGGCTTTGCAGGGGGTATGCCGGCCTTCGGGGGGTACATGGCATATGCCGGGCACCCGACGCTAGAATCCCTGATCCTATTGCTTCTTGTGGCTGCGTGGAGTAATGCTCATATATGGTATATAGTGATCTACAACTATGATGACTATAAGAGGGCTGAGATACCAATGCTACCTGTAGTCAAGGGTGTGAGGTCCGGTGTAATGGGCTCCCTAATACATGTCTATATCATGCTCACCCTCATAGTGATATACTTCATATTAACGGGCTTCAGTGCATGGATAACCCTAGCTGTTGGGGGTTATCTCTCGATCAAACTTATACAGATTATGAGGAGACATCTAGACAGCGTAACAAAGGCAGATGCATATAAAACCTTCAAGTTCTTAAGCCCCTACCTAGCAATCATATTCATAACAATGTTCATCGATAAGATAATAGCTTTATAGTACGATCTTTCCTCGGCTTATCTGATGAGTGTCCTTATACCCTTTCAATTCTATAGTAGATCATTTCTTTCTTCACAGAATCTCAGGTACTACTCTCCAAATCCTCAGAAACAGTTCCCGAGAATCATGGCATCATATTCATGGCCTAGGAGGTTATAAATAACCGGCTCAGAGGGGCGAGGCTTGCTCGGCTAGTATCGCTCTACATTTGTAGGTCTTAGAACAAATTCACCCTACCTTGGAGGAGCGGGGTTTGCTGCTATTATCATCGATGGAAACCCTTATCCTGGTCACATCCTTAACTGCGGGGATAGCTACATTATATACGGGGACACCGCTGATTTCGGCTGTGTGTATCGTGGAGGCGTGGGCATGGCCGTGGATCACGAGATCTGGTTTCACCTCGCTAATGACCCTTTCGAATCCTCTATGGCATAGGTATGGGTATGTTGATATGGGCTCGCCCTTCAGGGTCTTGGTTGTTGGGGCGTAGTGCATTAGGAGGATTAATACGTTGCATGTCGTTCTCAGTCTCGCCATATTTTCACGGGCCATAGCGACTCTTTTCTCGAAGACCTCTTCTATGTTTGGCAAATTTCTCTTCTGCCAGGTTGTCGGCTTCTCAAGCGAGCCCCTCGTCCCATAAACACAGATCTTTATACCAGCTATCTCGCCTTCCCAGTATTCGTCGTCGAGCCAATTCACCGAGTTATATACATCCCTCAAGATCTTTGCCTTCTCGATATACTCCTCATTACCGAACACCGAGATGATCGGGGTTCTGGGGAATCTCGATGATAGGAAATCTACTATGGGTTTCAGGGATCCGACGTCCCCTTTATCGATCATATCGCCTCCGAAGAGAACAAGATCTGGTTTGTAGTTTAGAAGAGATTTGAGGGAGGATATGAATAGTGGGAGGTATCTAGGCGAGTGAACATCGCTCACAGCCATAATCTCTATATATGCTACCATAGCCACCAACATCTATTGCTCATAGGCAAATATAATCTGCTTATAAGGCTAGACGCATTCTACTAGACGGTGGTTCTGAATCCCGCTCCTGATGATCGGTGCAAACGCCAAGGGACACGGAGGTTGGAGGAGCTATAAATGTGCTATATGTGCAACAACTCTGTTAGTAGGTGACACAACGATCTATGTATGCCCAAAATGTGGGCAGGCTAAGGGGTCGAGGTTCTGCACAGCATGTGCTAGGAGAACCCACTATAGGTGCCCATACTGTGGCACAGAGCTCAGGGTCTATATCTAGGGAGCCCGCTATAATAGAGTTTGAGGATGGGTACTGGGCGTCAATCGTTCCTGAGGATGGATACTCCATAGTATCTACAGATCTACCCCCGATCCTCTGTGCTGAGGAAAAGGGTGAGTGTGTCTTCGAAGCAATAGATCTAGGGTTAGACGCGATTCAAAGGATCTCCGAGACACTTGGGACAGGGGTTTTAAGGGCTATCATGATCTGCACTAGGATCATGGGTAGATGTGCAGGGATCAACATAAAGCTCTTCCTACCCCTAGAACCCGAGAGGGCTAGAGAGCTCTTCACAAGGACCAGGGGGGAGGTCTTCAAGCTCTTGGCTGATATCTATGGACCCTATAATCGCTAAGCTCCTCGAGAAGGTCTTAAGCCCCCCTAGCTGGGGTGATTGCTGGTCCCAGGATTTCGATGCCTCCGTAGCTGTGATCTATGAGGAGCCGAGCAGATCTATAGTGCTGGTTGAGAGAGTAGAGAGACCTGGGGACCCTTGGTCAGGTCACATAGCGTTTCCAGGAGGCTTTAGAAGGTATGGAGAGGGTAGCTATGAAACAGCTGTTAGAGAGGCTTGGGAGGAGATCCATGTAGATCTTAGGAGAGCCTTCCACTTAGGAGACATAGGTATCTGGCTAACCAGGGGATCCGTGAGAGTAGTTCCCCACATATTCGTGTCCAAAGAAGTTCTAGACGCAAAACCTGGGGAGGAGGTTTCAAGGATCCTAAAGGCCGTGATTTC
>Ga0209670_100255_pt1 | contig 34172 bp, 25 predicted proteins | sample PerSpoBPS_BMetaG_FD_184741 | JGI IMG/M metagenome (GOLD analysis project Ga0209670, IMG submission 184741) | Thermal spring microbial communities from Yellowstone National Park, Wyoming, USA - Perpetual Spouter B (PS_B) MetaG (SPAdes) (version 3) | ecosystem: Environmental > Aquatic > Thermal...
AGTCTCTCTCCGTCCACTCTTAGTGGTGCTGCTATGTCAACTAGGTAGGCTGCCATCCTCTCCACATCGCCTACGGATACTCTAGCCTTGTACTTTGCATCGGCTACGACAACCTCCCCATTACGTTCCACCACGTAGTCCGGCCTTAGGGCTCCACCTCTTAGCAACTCTCTCAGCCCCCTTAGCAGCCTACCCTCCCTGTATGGCTTGTTATAGTGTAGCTTGACCCCGTTAGCCTCTACACTTAGACCTGAATCCACCCTCTCAACCCTCACGCCACCATTGACTCCAAGTACTTCCACTACGAGCTTTAGGACCCATAGCTCGAAGACCTTACTTGACGGTAGTAGTTGTAGTGGGAGCTCCCTCCTAACCTCTACCCCGGCCAGCCTAGAGTTGTATGACTCGTAGAGGTCTGCTAGAGCTCTAAGCCATGTGTTAACACCACTCCTAGCTCTAGCCTCCCTCACCAGCACCGAGTCCTCAACATCGGCCCTCAAGGCTAGGTCTAGGTATGCTGCTATGGGGGTTAGGGTTAGTATGTATGCATGCCTCCTCCTCAGCATCTCGATCTGCCCCAAGACCCCCCTTAAAACTTCGTGACCTCCCATCCTCTCCAGATCCTCTAGGATCTTGTTAAGCCTCCCCAACAGCCTGTAGTGGAACCGGGCTACGAGGATTAACGGCATGTGGGCGTAGGCTAGCCTAGTCCTACGTGATGCTATGAGCTGTGAGCCCGCAACCCTCAGCTTCAAGGTTCTAACAACATCAACCCTACCAAGCTGGCCCTCGCTTAAGACCACCATCTCCTCGACAATACGGGGTAGAGGGCCCCTCAAGGCCATCTCAGTATACCTGTAGGCTAGATCACTGTAGACTATGTCTACAACGTAGTCACTATAGGGCATGAGGTTAGCCAGGGTAGGGGCTAGCGACTCGAAGCCTATGACCGCGGGGATCTTGAGGGACTCCCAAACCATGTACCTGAACTTACCCCAGCCAACCTTAGGCTCAATCTCCATAACAACACTATCAAAACCACATAGTGGGCCTTCAACATCGAAGAACCCAACCCACTGGCCAAGGTTAAACTCATCCCTCCTAGCGATGGGAGGAGGGGATTCAACATCGAGATACTTAACTATCAGACTCTCAATAGCAGGTCTAAGAGTACCATCCACAAACCTCCTAACACCGTCGAAGAGCTCTTCGAGACAGGAGTTACCTAGAGTGATGTCAACCCCCTCTCTAACCCGCTCCGCGAACCTCTCATAGTTATACCGCTTATCCTCTCTAAGCTTGAGCTTAAGACTAGAGGACACTCTCTCCACCTGCAAGCCTCTTCAACAACGTGGAGGTCCTCGTTAACTCAAGCTCCTTCGTCTCCTTAGAGAGCTCCTCTACCCTATCCTTAATCCCCTTCCCTCCCTCTAACGTTAACCCTAGCCTCTCAGCCCTAACCCTATCAGCTAGTATGTCGAGCTGTGGTACCACATATGATGATAGGGCTTCGTCTAGTAGTGTTTTTAGATGTTTTGAAGCCAAACTCTCGTTTAGTAACCTTGACGCTACTAGGAACTTGATCGTGTCGGCTAGTAGGGCCTCCGTAACCTCAACGTTGGTTTCCGCTAGCTTCTCGTTAATGCTACAGGCAATACTAGCGATAATGCTCCAAAGCTCATCCCAGCTGGTAAACCCTCCGTTTGTAGCTAGCTCCTCTAGAACTCCTTGGATTCGTTTTGATGATAGCTTGTTATGAAAGGCTAGGTCTAGGAGTGCGTAGTCGTTCAGCTGGAGTCTTGAGAGTAGGAGTTCTCTCTCAACTAGATCGAGTTTGACGGTGTTGCTGAGGCTGCACTGTACCTTGTGCTTATTCAACCACTCCCTAGCCTTGTTAACCCAGTCCTCGGTGTTAGGCTCGAACCTGAAATCCCTTCTCATCTCTACGACAGCGAACCTCCTGAGTAGAGCGTAGCCTAGCTTGAATAGGAGAGCTCTATCATAGCTATTCATTGTAGCTAGTATCCTGAAGGAGTATGGTACGTAGAGCTTATCACCGTCTAGGACTTCGCCTAACACGCTTAGATCTGAAACCTTCCCCCTCTCTATGGCGAGTAGAGGGCTATCCCTATGGCTTAGGTCGAGTAGTGTGAAGAGGGGTCCGAAGGCTAGATCCACGTTAGCTCTATTAATCTCGTCAATGATGAGAAACGCTGGTCTACCGGAGCTCCTAAGATTCCTCAAGCACTCGGCCACACTACTGGTGATAATACCAGCCCTAAACCCCCCATCAACACCGTAGCCTCCAATAGTGTCGAATGGGGTCCACTCAGGGTTACCCGTCACAATGTTACATTTAACCCCAAGGTTCTCACATAGATCCTTAACGAGCTTAGTCTTACCGGATCCAGGCGGGCCCAGGATTATGACGTTCTTACCAGCAATCAGGTGCAATTTTAGCAGCTTCCCGAGGTCGCCCACCTTGACCTCCCCCTCACCTGCAGCAATCCTACCTTTAACCCAGCCTTCAACCCCAAGGAATCTGCAGAGGTTACTCTGACCTAGAACCTCCACAATCCACCTTGCTATAGGCTCCGGGATCTCAAACTTCTGCACACGTCCAAGCCAAGAAAGTTGCTTACTTAACTGTGCATAGTGAACTCCTAGATCACGACACTCTCTACAGTTCTTAGCCTTACACTTATCACGGCAAAGACTCCATTTAGCCCTTACATCGTCACCATCAAAACATGCGATGACAGGCTTCACCTTAAACCTATAAGGCCAAGGTCCCCCTATGGGCCAGTGGGATTCTTTACCTTCGAACACCTCCTCCTCTGTAGACTTCTCTACAAACCCCATAGCCACAATACTCTCAACCGGGCCAACGGCATAGAAGAACACCATATCGCCAGGCTGAAGATCATCTCGATCCTTCGGGTTCTTAAAAGCCCAGAGCACGTAATCCCTAGTACCACCACAACACCTATGGTCTAGGAAGGATTTAGCAATGTTAGCTGGATGCCCTGGAAGAACCCAGCTCCTACCCACACCAAGCCACCCACTCCGCTAGAAGGGTGTGTGTTACATTAGGGTATATAAATACTATGTGCTCGTAGGCGGGCTTTACAGCGAGATTGTCAAGTCGGGTATGCTTGAAATTTCAAGGACCCGTACTTAATAGTTCTTCGAGTTCCTACGAGGTGGACGGCTTATAGCAATGTTGAGTTCTAAAGACTAGTTCGATAAGCTTAATAGCGTAACACCATGATTTAGCGAGCCCCAAGTTGCTTGAAGTCTGGAATGCCCATCGATTACCTCTTCGACAACCTCTCCAGGAGCTCCTTGTGCGGCTCTACACTCTTGTATATGTTGTGTACGTCCTCCCAGCCTACTATTATGACCTTGTCTCTTATCCTTGCGAATGACCCTTTTAGCCTAGGCTCTAGTAGTTTTCTAGCCCTCTCGCTCTTAGCTTCATCGCTTACTATAAGCCATAGCTGCTCGCAGCCCCATATGTCGTAGGCGTGTGCTAGCCTAGCTAAGGCTTTGTCCACATCACCGCTAACCTCGACCTCAAAGACCTTCAGAGGCCTAACGTGGCCCTCGACATCCCTCCATGTAACATCTAGTTTGTAAAGGTTATCAGGGGTGGGCTCGTCCCTTTTAACCACGAAGCCCAGCCACCTGCCCATGTTTAGGAGCTCCTCTACCAACACGTCATGCGTGACCTCTCGCTCCACCACTCTTACGCCAGCTAGTTTTCTAACGTACTCGACCACCTTACCAGCATCCTCGGGTCTTATGGGCGTAAAACCCGTTATAACCCAGTCTTTTAAGGGCTTCTCACTACTAGACGTCCTTACATCGCATTCAGCTAGCTTCACTGGCCTCCCGTACCTTGTTAAACTCTCGAACTCTATGATCCAGGAGCTTTCACCAGGCTTAGGGGGTGGTGCTTCCCCCACTATCACAGCTTTGCTAGCGTACGCGTGGAACTCCTCGCCTCCAACAAGCTTAACGTTCTTAACGGTGAACTCGCCAAGGAACACCCACTCCTCCCTTGGAGTTCTGGGACGCGGCCTGGCTAGGATCAAGCAGGTGCTACCGCTGCTAAGCCTGCTAATACCACGTGGGTTACGGTTAGGTGGGAAGTGGAAGACTGTGCACCTCCTCTTAAGGCATTCCTCAAGCCATTGTTGTGTTGTTAGAGCTATGCATGCTGGGAGACTGGCTGACATCGAGCCCACCAGTGTAGTGTGAGTTCAACGGGAGCTTATATGTTAAAGCTCCTAGGTAACTTTCGGATCTCCTTCAAACATTAGAGCCACATTATCTATTATCCCCTATTCTAGAGTGGCTCCATGGAGAGACTGGTATAGCATACGGTATTGGAAAACCCCTCCTAATATTAAAGGATAAGAGAGTGCACCTGGGAGGTCTACCCGGGTACTTAGCAGGCCTAAGGCAAGTACCGGTGGTAGAATTTGATCTCCGTTTAACCTAGAGGAGCTAAGAATAAAACTCTCGGCAATAATGCCGCAGTTTAGGGAATGGATTGAAAATGAGAGAAGCCAAGAGTTCTTTGAAGCCCTAGCAAAACTAGCGGTTGCAGGCTTAGCTGCACTGAGTGGGCTAGTCGTGTTAAGCGGGATTGTAGGATCAATCTTCGGATCATCTAAAAGGTAATTACCCATAAAGACTTTCAAGCAATCATAGCAAGGCTAAAATTATATAGGCTACTAGATTTGAAGAGACAGACCTTAGGCAATATCATAAAACAAAAGTTAATTATCTAAATTCGTTCTAAAGAGTGCCTTTATGATAGTTATATTAGTACGGATACTCTCGGCTAGAGTGAACCTTACGATTACCATGTATTTAAGTCTCCGGGCGTTGGGGAAGATAGGAAGTATACATTCCTAGAGAAGAGATTTGAGGAGTTTTACACCTCTTCGGATTCGGATATAAAAGGGGAGATAGGTATAGTAAACAGTATTATGTTTAAAACACTAATATCCATAATGCTAGTAACAATTTTAGGGATATCATCATTACTAAGATGCATGTCTGCAGAATGAAAGTTGTAATGCTTTTTAACTGTAACAGTTAACAGCTTTAATGTGACCTTCAGAACCTTGTTTTTAACCTTAAAAGGGAAGAGGATGGAAGGGATACAAACATTATATTTAGCACATGTTACCGCTTATAAAGAACTTATAGCTTCCCAGTAGCACAACTAACAACCATAATCCTACTTAAAGCACATCATACGATGTTGAAATACCGCTCCTAGGATCTCTAAGGCTTAAAGTACACTATGTCGTCACACCTCTTCCCCACACCTATACTACTGATAATGTTTGAGATCGCATGTAGCTATTAAAGGTGAAGCAACTTCTAATTTTAAGGGTCGGTTCAAATGGCATATAGTAGATTCTATGTTTGGGCCTCTATGTCTTTAAAATGCCAGTAGTGCTGGGAGGCTAATAGCAGATATTGCAAAGTTCGCTCACATAGACATAGTTAACGCTCGCACAGTTAAAATAATGTACCAAAGGCGTACGAAGATCAAGTCCGGGTAGAGGTAATAAATATCTCAGCGTCTTTTGAGAACCGTGATTCTGCAGAGTTATTCCTCGAAGTAATTATAGAAGCGAGGAGAAGATACATTTCAAAGGAAACCACATGGTTTCACACGGCATTCTACGAAATTAAAGAGGGGTGTGCTGAAATCATGGCTCTAGACAGCCGGTTGGGGAAGCATTGAAGGCGATATGAATTATGCGGAGCTTGTACTAGTATGTAGATTAGCATTATTTTTAATCTTGGTTTAATCACGACATTATCTCTTGCTTCAAAACTCTACCATAGATAACTACCATAGATAACTAGAAGGCTGGAAGTTTGTAACAGTTATGTTTAGATTTGAAAGGGCTAAGCTAAACCCTGTTATGCTCTCTTAGAGGTTAACCTAGATAGTGGATAGTATTGTTGTGAGCTAGCCGAGAGGCAAGCAGTGGAACGATTTAAAAGCCATATAAGGTTCTTAATTATAAAAGAGTGTCGTAGCGATTGCCTCTGAACAGGGTATAGCTTATCTCAGCTAATCTATCTGAGCTCTGAGAAGATTAGTATTCTTCATCCGCTTCTCTCACAACCTCATAGACATAGAGCGTCCTGTTGCCTATCCTAATCTCTCGTACCAGCTTTAGGGCTGAGGTTATGGGGTTCCTATACCCTTTTATCACAGGTAGCCCTCTTCTCATGTCGACTGTGTAGAGCCAGTAGTTGAACCCCATTTTCTCGCAGTTTTCTCCAAACCATTTCTCGTTATCAGTGAGGATTACTATGGGGTCCATGTGCTTCCACGACTTAACTTCTACCAGTCTCTGCTCGCCAAGCTTACCTTTTTTCCCTACTATCATTAGATCGAAGTACCAGCCGAGTTCGTGCACGTCCAGGATGTTGAATTCATCGCTAAGCTTACTCTTTAGGATTTCAATAGCCTGCCTCTCCACCTCAGCCTTCTCCCTGTCATAGACGCCTACCAGCCGCTCCAAGTACTGATGGGGGACACGGCGGATAACATCTCCAGGTTTATAGACTTCGATTACACCCAGGGGCTCTACCTCAATTTGAGGTTGCTCTATCCTACTACCTCCTCGTAGCCCCCTCTTAGCTAAGGTCTCCACGTACCTCTTAACACCCTCCAGGTCTTTGAACATTATTGTTCCCCAGAGGTGCTCTCGTAGAACTGAGGTAGCCCATGCTTTAACATTGTTTAGCTCCGAGTCGTCGGCTCGGGATACAAAATGAAACCTCCTGAACGCGGGTAGTAGGAGCTTTAGTATCTCTACGACGCTCATAACCTTTAATGGGTTTTCGCTCACGCCCAGCACATCTACAAGCCTCTCTACCCCGTCCAAGAATACCTTCACCTTGAACATGTAAACCTTCTGCTCTGCGTCTCCTCCCATCACGATCCTGATAGGTGTGGTAAGTTGACCTCCAAGCTTTGAAACAACGTCTATCAACTCCCCCACGCTCATATCCTGCAACGGCTTCTGGTAGAAGGCCCCCTCAACCATCTCCTTACCTCCCCCGAGGGCTCTAAGAACCCCTCTAGCCTCAGCTAGGCTCCTCGCTAGACTTAGTAGTAGCTCTCTCAACTCCTCCTGTGAGCTGAAGCCTACGGTGAGGGCCAGGCTCGTTACTATATCATTTGAGGGCTGGGGATCGGCATCACTCGCTCTTATCCTCTCAGCTATACTTCTAACAGCTTTGGCATACCGCTCTGCGAATCTAGTGAACTCCCTGTCGTTAAGGCTCCCTAGGATTATCTCGGACTCGCTGAAAGCCTTCCTACCCCTTCTGAACCCTCTACCTGTTATGATGATAGCTCTCTCCCTCTCCTCTTCTGACAGGTTCTTGTCGTAGACCTCAACATCCTCCCCTAGTATAGGGTTCACCCTCCCCAAGGCTCTTGCCATGTTAAGTAGTTTTGCGTAGAGCACTAATACAACGCGGCTGGCCCCCGTAGCCCTATCGGATGAGCCTACAACGAACAAGTAGATGTAGCACTCCCTCTCCTGGCCGAGCCTCCAAACCCTACCCATCCTCTGCTCTAACTTCAATGGAGTCCACGGTAGGTCGTAGTTAACCAGGACGTTCGCAACCTGAAGGTCGAGGCCTTCCGATAGGACGTCTGTTGAGACGAGAACCTTGTACCTATCCCCTCTGAGGAACCCGTCCTCTACATCCTTCATCCTGCTCCTATCCTGAGCCTCCCTTCCAGTAAGGACTGCGACCTCGCCTCCTAGAACTTCTTTCAACTTAGTGGCAATGTAGTAGGCCGTGTCAGCGTACTCTGTGAACACTACTACCTTTGAGCCCTCGCTAAGATGGTATTTAACTAGCTCGACTAGCTTACTTAGCTTAGAATCCTTTCCCTCTTGAATTCTCCTAGCGAGTTCCTCTAGCTCCTTAAGCTCCATAACGACATTCTCGTCTAATAACATTGAAGCATAGAATAGGAACTCGTTAATTGCACTTACGATATCCTCTAGTCCAGACTCCTCCCCCTCTTCTCCATAATCCCCGGCTAGGTGCCTTGCCACACGCTTGCTTAACTCTTTTGCCTTCCTTTCCGCCTCCCCTATTGTAGCCCCCCTACGGAGTAGCTCAGCCCTCTTAGCTACTATGTAGGAGAGTGTTCCGTATGCTGCGACGGGGCTTGAAAATGCTCTCTTAGCTAGCAATACTGCTAGGAGCTTAGCTAATCCCCACGCTCTCTTTTCACGTCCGCTTTCCTTTAGGATGTTGAGGAGCACAAGCTCAATCTTCCTGTAGAACTCAGCCTCAAGGTCACTAGGTCTTATTAGGACTGCTGTGAGACGAGCGGGCTTAAATATCTCTTTGCACTCGTAGACATTATTAACATCCCCCTTCATCCTCCTGAAAACAAGAACATTCCACACCTGTCTGTAGAATTCAGCTTTATCCAAGTCCTTCGTATTGCTCGCTAGCAGGGGGTCTATGATTCTAAGTTTAGCTATGTAGTCGTGAGGGAACCCCTTATGGGGAGTTGCGGTCAGAAGGATGACGTGTCTCTCCGGGTGCCTAGCTATAAGCTCCTCTCCGATATACTTCCAGCGTCGCCTAGCTGAAGGGGATAGTCTATGTGCTTCATCAACGATGATTAAGTCCCAGTTCACCTCGAGGAGTGCTCTCCTAACCTTCCTGTTCCTAGCGAAGAGATCCATGGATACAATGTACCAGCCCTCGGGAAACCCTTTGACCTCGTAATCATCGACGTTCCATCTCTCCACCACATGAACGCCTCGATCCACCCAGTATCCGATCTCGGTCTCCCACTTCTGTACTAGTATCCTCGGAACTAGCACTAGGATCCTCCTAGCTAGGCCCACATCCTTCAGGTACCTGCCCACAGCTATGGCGGTAATGGTCTTACCTAGCCCTATCTCGTCTCCCACCAGGATCCTCACTCTACTTCTTAACATACACCTAGCCAGGATCTCGACTTGGTGTAGGAAGAGCTCTACGGGTGCTGGCCTAGACGCTGAGTGCTGGTAGAAGCGTAGTACCGGGTTGTGCTTGGAGATTATATCGTATAACAGGCCTATCACATCTGCTACCGTCGGGTGCTCCACAAGCTCTACACCTTAGACTACCTTGGTTAACCTTACCTTAGTCTAGGCCGTAGACTAGCTTGAACGCCTTAGCGAGTTTATAGAGGCATCTCATTCCAACACCTTTAGCCATCCCATCTATCTTATACCTGTTTATGAACGTATTAGCCCACCACCACGCATCCGTACCGAACCCCTCGCCTACCACGAGCTCCCTAAGCCTGTCCACCTTAGCTGGCTTCCTCACAGACATCCTAGCAACAGCATACGTCACTAGCCTGAAGTACTGATCGTCTCTCTCAACCCTAACCCAGCCCCTACCCTCAGACACCTCGCACCCCAACATCCTGGCTATGGCCTGGAGCTCCTGCGGGCTGGGCACCGAGACCTTTAGGTCGACTGTCCCCCCGCCTTCAGCTCTGGATCTCTCCCCGCTCTCAGCTGTAACATAGGATCTGAAGAGAGCGTAGTACCTAACCTTACCCTTGGATCTCCTCGTAGACCATGTGACCCTGTACATCACCCTACCACCCTCCGCTTAACCCTGAGTCTAACCCCTCCATAGAAGCCTTTTGAGGCGTTAATCTTTTTCACTCTACTCTCATCGAGAGGCTTTGCATCAGCTAGTTTCAGAGTGATCTCAGCTACATCGATATCCCTCTTTATGTAAGTTAGACTTTTGACTACCTCTCTGATTTCGTTTAACTCTGCATCGTGCGACTTAATCTGTAACTTGCCCTTACCCCAGCTCGCATCTAAGGTGATCAGGGGGGTTCCTAGGCCGGATAGGAGTTTCTCCTCCACGTCTAGTACCAAGTTGATCGACTTACCTGAAATCTCCTCAATTAAATCCCCGGGTCTGGGATCATATTTTGGAACTTCAACTTCTATGACCTCGTACTCGCCTATAACCTTCAGCTTAAGCCCAGCCTCTCTCTTCATGCCCTCACTATAAGCTTCCAGCTTGAACTCGTAAGAACCCTCTCTCCTAGGGGCTACCAGCCTCCAGGTGGCCTCAAAAGGTGGAATCCCATCAGGCGGGTTAACGGTTCCGGCCTCCGCTTCGAGTATAACCCTCTCTCTGAATTCTCCCACGGGGCTCACGCGCACCTTCACCTCAACGTCTTCTCCAACCCCGACCTCCTTATACTCTGGTTCCACTTCTATGCTAAAGCCCCTCTCAATAGTCTTCGTCTTTAATATGAGTCTGTTAGCAGGGTCTTTTACAGTACGGTAAAGCTTCTCCCTCCCCCACGTATTTAGAAGGTCTTTAAGCCTGAACATGCTATCGCCTACCTGGAGATAGTATAGTCTCGCCACGAACCCACCCTGCACCTGTAATAGCCCTTCACTTTCCAAAAGCTTCTCCAGGAACTCACCGAACTTAGACTCAGCTCTGGCCACGAGGTCTAAATCTCCCAGGTCTTTAACAACCGGATGGGGGCCACCGCGACAACCGGGGTCGTCGTCGCCACAAATGTTCTTCCAGTATATGCCCCCCTCTCGCATGACCATTATGTCTAGGTTCTCGTATAGCCTCTTCAGAACGCTAAGGATATCGCTTTTACTCGCTATCCAGAGCCTCGGGTTTCTGTGGAATAGATCGACTAGCTTTGATACCTGGGTCCACTCGTCCAGCCTACCTCCAGCTTCAGCCAGCTTTCCTAGGAATACTTGGAGGTTCACTTCCCCTGGCTTAAGGATCTTCTCAACCCCCCTACTCTCAAGGGCTGTACGAACATTACCTAGAAGGGACTTCTTGGGTGGTAGGACCGTAATGTCGCGTACACCGTCTCCAGCCGGGTACCATACCCTGTTGAACGTCTTCGGAGCAAGGCTCTTAACGGTGTCAACCATCTTCTTCCTGATATCATTAAGCTTGAGTTCATTCACCCTCCTGACTAACTCGTTACCAGCGAACATCTTCTCAAGCTCGTTCTCCTTCAACATCCTGTCGATGACATACAGCCAGGCCGTAGCAGTCAGGAGCTCCTTTCGCCTATCGTCATCGGGGGCGTCGAGAGCTACTACAACGTTCCTGTAGTTAGCGTAGCCTATGGTCAGGTTCTCCGCCTCAGTTCTGTCAAGTGCTCCAAGATAGACTACAACCTTATGCTGGGGTGCGTCCTCAGGCCTGACCCCTAGCCTCAGCTCCTCCCCTGTTAGGATTGAAGTGTAGTCCTCGGAGAACGGTGAGTAAGGCTCATCCTTAGCTATCAGAAGCTTCCTCAGCTCCTCCTTCAGCCTGTCGAGTACCTTGTTCTTCTCTTTATCTAAAGCCTCCTCAGCTCTCTTCCTAACGATCTCGGTTATCTCAATTAACGTTGTGAAGTAAACCCTGCTATCCTCCCTTACAATGTAGCCGGCATCCGGATCCTCTATCAGGCGTTCGAGGACTACCTTCAAACGAGCCGGCTCCACATTGTAATCTCTGTCGTAGACTGCCCAGTAGACCTCACTCTCCGTAGGGTAAGCTCTAGTAGCCTCGGGCACACCTTCATACAGGAACGTTCTGAGGAACACCGTTGTGACCAGGTCTTTAGCCAGAGCTTTCTCCTCCTGGGAGAACTTCCTGGCAACTTGATAGAGCTTGTTTAGGTACACTCTGTAATCCTTCTCCGAGAGTAGCTTGCCTAGTATGGCGTTTGATATATCGTCGTCCTCCAGATCCACGCTCCACACGTGTATGAAGTCTGGATTCCTCTGGCTCCTCCAGAGCCTCCTAACAGCCTTCCTCGTCACGAGTATGGCGAACCTAGTCCTCTGGAATACCTTTGGCTTCTTCTCCGCAACGTGCCTCAGCAGGGTGTCTATGTATGCGGGGTGGAATGGATAGCTCTCCCTCAGGGCCTCCACACGCCTGGCCACGGGCGGGAACAATTCAAGCCTGTAGATCCCCTGGTAGTGTGCCAGCACGTCGCTCGGCACTACCACGTCGGATTTCCCGAAGATCCTCTTCCTAAGGATCCACACGACATCCCCTCCGGTCTCCGCCTCAAGCTTCACGGGGGGTATTATGGTGGCCTGATCCCTAACAGCCTCGAAGAACCCCCTGATGAAGTCTTCCAGATCTCTGTAGAGCTCCTCAACCTCCACCGCCCCCCTCTCTGCACGGTAGTATGCTGGTATTGCTATGATCACGGCCACCCTCTTGCCCCTCACGGCTATCGCAAGCCTCCTGAAGGACTCTAGTAGGATCCTCCTCTGCTCTCCGCTAAGGTTTAAAGCGTATCCCGACAGGATCTCGTCCATTAGTATGAGAGCCCGCTTACCAGCAAATACGGCCTCCAGCCTGTCAACTGGAGGTGCCTCGAACCTCTCATCGCCACCCCTGACATCGTCATACCTGCCTAGACAGTGTGCTATGTACCCCCACACGCTGTGTACGGTGTAGGGGCCTATTTTAAGCGGGTTCGAGGGGGTCGGGGCATAGGAGGCGTAGTCGCCGTCAACCACAACGACCTCCACTCCGCCCTCGCCGGCAACCCTCCCGACCCTTTCATAGAGTTGCTCTGCTACATCCCGAGGTTCAGCTTTTAGAAGCGCCTCAGGCTTCCTGAAGGCGTGGTACAAGGCTAGGAGTACGTGGGTCTTACCCCCACCGAAGAGCGATGGGAGCACTATAAGCCCCCTAGCTCCCCTCTCTAGAACTCCTAGGACCTCCTCGAACACTCTCCTCATACCCTCTGTTATGTAGGTTGCCGAGAAGAACCTGTCGGGGTCTCCGTAGAGGCTGAGGGTGACGGCTTCAACCTGAGTCTCAGGCTTAAAGGCTCCCGTAGCGTAGCCGTAGACCTTGCCCAGAGAGGGGGCTATGGCTGTGTCCAGGCTTTCATCAAAAACGTCGTCCAGGGGTTTTACAACCTGCTTCAAGCCCATACCACATCACCCACCCCCAATGTAGTAGAGCACTTTCCTGCAAACCAGGCTCTCGGGATCGCCGGGTAGGGCTCTCACGATGAGCTCGGCGAGCTTCACAGCTGTATCGTAGAGTGCCGGGTAAGCCTTCTTAAGCTCCTCGAAATACCTCCTAGGATCCTCTGTGAATAGCGTAACGTACTCCATTAGGTGTAGCACGTCGATGGAGCATACACTTCTCTTTACAACCTCTAGCTTCACCGAGTTTACACCTCTACTTTCTAGGAGCCCTTCAAACTCCTTCTTTTCAAACTCCTTTACACCCTTGTAGGGGGGTTCCATGAACCTATACTCCTCCTTACCAGATTTCACTAGAATCCTGTAGTTTAGGAGATCATCCCTGTCAACTCTGGTGGCTAGTGTTAGCAGGACTACATCGTCGTCAGACAGGATCTTCTCCCTTACAGTTACACCGCCGCTAACATGGTATAGTATCTTGGTCACTAGGTAGAATAGGGCTATTTTATCCAAAGCGATCTCCTCCGCCTCACCACCAAACGCTGTGACCAACGCTCTAGCCGTTATGGGGACAACGTACTCGTCAACAAGTCTTTTAACTTCAACCTCACCTCTGCTATCGTAGAGACTGCTATACCTTGTCGCTACGGAGAGCACTTTGGCTAGCACGCTGAAGAACAGGTCCCTACCGTAAAGCCTGCCCAGAACCTTCTCAGCCCACTTGACACCCTCCCTGAACATCTCCTCAGAAACAGAGTCCATACTAGCCGCTGGCCTCCCACCTGTAGCCTTCCTCCACACAACGACAATGCTAGTATCCAGAGAGAGCTTACCCCTTTTAACTACAGACTGAGCAGACTCGGTGGCCAGTGGGAACCCAGCTGTTACCACGAAGCCCCCGTGCTTCCAGCCAGCCTCTATAAGCTCAGCCCAGGCATCGGGGCTCGTGTGAGCAAAGTAGGTTACGAGGATCCCCTCGTCTTTAAGACGCTCACTCATGGTAATGAAAGCTAGGGCCATCAAACGTTTATAGTGATCTAGCCCGGAGCCCAACCCGAAGTATCTGGCCCTACCATCACTATAGCTGATATCCGCCACCGCATACTCCCTCCACTGAACCTCGACCTCCCTACCATCGTTAAAGAAAGCATCACCGTGGAATCTAGGAGCAAGCCTCCCATCAACAACATCGCTCAAAGCTCTCCTAAGCCAGACAAAGTAGAAGTCGCTGAGCTCAGCATAGGGAACATCATCCCTATAAGGAGGATCAGTAACAATAAGGTCGAGCCTTTCCCCACCAAGCTTGCTAAGAGACGTGGCATCATCGAGCAGAACCCTAACCCTACTAGGACTACCAGAAACAGCAGAAACGAGATAATATAAGCTTTCAGAGATAGAGTTTAGTGACCTAGTGAATGAACCTAGTATATCGATTGTGGGTATCTCTTCTATCCAGTTCCAAGTCATTGCAATACCTCTGAAAGCTAGCGCATGAGCTATAAATTTTTGAGTAGGTTCTACACTCGTTGTCAAACAATTATGGCGTATGTAATTTACTAATGCTGTTGCTAGGTATGTTGTTATCGCTTCTGCGTGTTTGAACGCCTCTTCTCTACTCCATCCTTCTCTTAGCTTCTCCTCCTCGATCTTCTTGCCAGCCTCTCTTATCAGTTTGACGAGCTTCACTAGTGTTAGGAGTTGTCGTGGGTTGAAGAGCTGATACCATTTACTAAAGCCGTACACTACGACCCATATTGATCTACTTTCATATTCCGCTAAAGGTTCTGTTGGTATGTCTGGGTCTCCCCACATTGCTTTCAGCTTTTCCAGGGCTTTCCACAGCTTCTCGTTATCATCTTCTGTTGCCGGCTCGAACTCTAGATCTCTATTCTTTACCTTGACTTTTACCAGTAGTCTTGGTCTTGCTATAGCATTTTTGAGGTCTTCTAGAGTTGCTCGCCCGTCTAGGTAGTCTTCGAGCTTCCTATTCCAGTCTCTGAGTGTTTTCTTCGGATAGAAGGCTGTATGCTCCTCGCCTAGCTCTTTTAGTGTCTCCTTGATTAGGTCTTTGAATACTGTGAGCTTCTTAGAGTCCCTTAGAAGCCTGTATGTTATGGCATCTTGGTCTCTCTCTTCTCTATCTGCTCTCTCCTTCAGTTCCCTGAATGCGGTCTCGACGCCTTTTACCAGGAGCCTTTCGTAGAACGTGTCTGTGAAGCGTACTGGTATTGTTGTCAGCTTTCTAGCCTCACTCTCCACGTGTTTCCTAAGCTCTGCTACAGCTTCCTCGTCTAGCATGGTGTTACCGCAGAGAAGGCATGATGCGTAGTCAGCGTCGGCGACCACATTAGGCTCTGGGACGCTGTACTCTCTCCCAGCGATCTCGACCGTGTAGCTTTCAACCTCCCTCCCCCCGATCTGCTTCTTACCAGCTTTCAGTCTCGCTCCAGCCACGCTCCCATGGATTCTGTTCAAATCTACAACCTCAACGCCCACCCTACCTCCTGACGTGGCAGGCTTCATCCATGCCAGCCTCCTGTACCCGCTATCCCCCTTGACCCTAGCGAGCCACCAGTTGCCCACCAGGGGCGTGTACCTTCCGCATGTGGGGCATAAGACCTCCCACGTACCAATATACACGGCTACGCCTCCATCGTAAAGCTCCTGGATGTCAGGATCCCCGCGTAGCTCCTCTGCAACCCACTCACCCCACCTTCTCACGTCTTCCATGAGCTTCTCGCTAACCCCACGTTCTGTAGCCCACTTCGGGTACTCTAGTACTGCTTTGAGGAATACGTAGGCTGTTGGGAGAAACTCTACAGCCACAACCTCCTCCATACCCAGCCTTACAGCCTCCAACGGTATACTCCCAAAGCCTGCAAAGGGGTCTAGGAGCTTCTTACCCCTAAAGTAGCCTCTCAGACCCTCGGGTATAGCCGGGTTCAGCCTATGAGTAGCCTTCGGTCCCCCCGACTTCCTATCCGGTATGAGTCTCAACATCAGATTGAACCTGTACGGTTCCACCGTAGCTGGGAGAGTAGCTCCAGCAACTACAGCTCTAGCTCCAGCTAGAGGCTTACGGGTCCACCAGAAAACCATCTCCCAGTAATCAGGTCTCCCACCACCCTCCTTCTCCCTGGCTGAAGCCTCGTTCACAACATCAACTGGGAACAGGGGGGATTCTATGAATCGCTCGTTCACCCACCAGCACCTCCAACTCTCCTAGGAGCGCCAACTCTGATTATGAACTCAGACTTCTTACCCCTAGGTGATACACCAGTATAGAATCTAAACTTCCTATTACAACGGGGGCACTCGTGGTAATGTACATTATACCACTTAAACTTCCATGTCTTTAAAAGCTTGAAGCCTCCCTCGAAACCACAGTAAGGGCATTTAGTCAACCCCACCACCTCTCCTAACCACCACTCTCCCGTCCTCGAAAACCCACTCTACAATATCACCCTCACTTATGCCCAGTAACTTCCTAACCTCCCTTGGGACTGTAGTTCTATTATACCTACCAACCTTAGTCCTAGATAATGTCGGCATAGGAAACCACCTACTATAGAACCTCCTATAGGCTCCTATAGGAGGAATTATAAATAACTTTCATAAGGCATCGCTAAAGCCTAGCCATATATCCCACGCCTCCTATACCATGAACTAAGAGCCTGTATACCTGTTCCCAGGTGGTTAAATCTAGGTCGCATATTAGCTCGAAGAGGATGAGGTTAAACACGCCTAGGAAGTGCTATCCTTGCAAATTATCCTGATAGTCAAGACTCTAACCCTTTTAGAGCACGCATACAACCCTCTTAGAAGAACCCCTAGCTTAAAGCATTAGGAGGATTAGATACTACTTTTACCTAGAGGGCAAGCTGTACAGTCTAGCAGAAGCTGTTAGGAGCTTCAGTTTAGACCTGATACAGTACGCACCGATAGTGAAGGTTGTAGAGATCCTCAGGGAAGGTGTCGACCTAAGGCTTAAACCACAGGAGGTCAAAGCTAAACCTGGGGAGGAGCTGGAGGTAGAGGTTATAGTTGAGAGGATAGGCGAGTTCACGGGGGAGGTTACCTTAGAGGTTAGCCACGGGGTTGTAGGTAGAATGAGGTTAATGGTAGACGAGAGGAATAGCGTGGTAATGGTCCCATGGCGTGTTAGAGCTCCCGAGAGCTCTGGAGAGTACAAGTTCACTATAAAAGCACTAGGACCAGGCGGTAGACTGCTTAAAGAGGCGCTGTTGAAGGTTGTAGTTGAGGTGGAGGAGGCATGCTCTACGGGAGCCCCACCAGCTGGCACCAGGATCTCAAACATGTTCCTAAAGGTTGAGGAGAAGAACCTAAGGCCCCTCGAAATACTCATAAACAGGTTCGGTGATAATGTTATAGCTGAATCCGCGTCAATAGAAATTGAGTCCAAGGCTCAGGGCATCAAGTCTACGGCTAGGGTGGAGCTGGAGAGGCATACTCTAGCTGACGTGAAGAAGATCCTAGTATTCCATGTAAACCATGCCGGTGTATTCCTGACAAGGCTATCGTACGAGCTCCGCATAACACCTAGGGTTGGCAACTACGTGATAGCCCCCCAGTTTGATGAAAATGAGAAGGGTTACCTTAGAGAGCTTAAGTACTGTAAGGCTAGGGATTAGCTTTGAAGGCTAGGAGGATCACGTTCAGGGAGAGGAGGGTTAAGGGTAGACCTCGGGAGTACGCTTACTTCTATGAGGCGGGTATTTCGAGGAGCATACTATCAGTTAGGCTTAGGAGGGATATAGCCTCGGACATCATAAACTCCCTTGGCTCCGACGCCAACATGTCCTGGAGCAAGTCGGGTAAAACCCTTGTCCTAGGAGAGGGGGGTGAGGTGTTGTTCAGGCTACTAGCTCTAATAGCCTCTCTAAACCACTGCTCCAAGAGGCCTATACCCATGGCCATCCTAGTGGGGGTCTTCAGGGATATGGGGGAGTACGCCATGCTATTCTGGTATAGCGAGATCATCAAGAGGTATGAGGAGGAAGGGGTTAGGGGTGTGTGTAGGGTTGTTAGAGCGTTTAGAACACTCTACGAGATCTAGGGTAGGCCTAGTAGCGGATCTCATAAGAGTTGTTCTTGACGCCTACGCACACCACCCCTACTTCATGGTGTTAAGGTTCGGCGGAGACCCCCCAGTATATCCATTCCTACACCAGGTGGAGCTCCTACTCAAAGCAGGGTTTAGGAGGCCCGTCAGGATACTCATAGGGGATGAGATAGGCCTTGGGAAGACTGTAGAGGCTATACACATAGCGTTAAGCCTAGCCGAGAGGTGGGGAGCCCGCAGGATCCTGGTTCTAGTCCACGTATCCTAGTGGACCAGTGGGTCTCCGAGCTCAAGAGGTTTAATGTTAACGCTAGGGTTCTAGAGGGGAGGGATCTAGCGAGGCTCCAGGCCAGCCTGCCAGAGGGCTGGTACATAGCCTCTATGGATTTGGCTAAGAGGCAACAGTACCTTGATAGGGTAGCCTCGGTAAGCTGGGATACGGTCATAGTAGATGAGGCTCATAGAGCTAGCGTTACGAGAGGTAACCCGACGCAACGCTATCAGCTTGTCAGGAGGCTCTCTGAGAGGCGCGACGTTAACCTCATACTCTTATCAGCAACACCACATAGGGGTTACGAGGACGACTACCTTGAGAGGCTAAGGCTCGTAGACCCGCACCTCTCGGACGACCTGGGGTTACTTAATACAGATGAGTTCTACAGACTAACCCTGAACTCCATAGTGTTTAGGAGGACTAAGCTCGATGTAAACGATGTGTACGAGAAGAGGGAGGTTTTCAAGGGGTGTAAGTTTATAGCTAGGATTGTCGCAGCATCTAGGGTTGAAGAGGAGTTTTACGAGGAGCTCCTCTTATTCCTAAGGAGGAAGTTTCAGGAGCTCCACGTAGAGCTAGGTGATAGCCCTAAGGCGCTACCCCTACTGTTAACGATAATAGCTAAGAGGGCCTCCTCAAGCCCCTACTCCGCACTGTTAACCTTAGAGAGGGTTCTGGAGAGGAAAGCTAGGATGCTTGTAAGCGTAGAGGAGCTCGATAGGGAGGCTGAGAGCATAGTTGAATCCTACCTAGGCGTGGGCTTCGAGGACTACGGTCTAGATGACCTAAGGGAGCCTGACGAGGTTATAGGAGAGTTTGCGAGTAGGTGTGGTGTTTTACTAAGCGAGCGGGATCTAGAGGATCTAAGGAGGCTTGTTGAGCTAGCCATGTCTATAATAGAGGAGGGTGATAGTAGGCTTAGAGCTCTAGTCGAAATCCTAAGAGACCGCCTAAGTAGGGGGGAGCGTGTTGTAGTCTTCACTGAGTACAAGGATACAGCAACCTACGTCTACAGGAGGCTTAGGGAGCTCCTACCAGAATACTGGGATAGCGTAGCCCTGATTACATCAGGGGAGGTGAGGCTACCGGAGTGGATTGAGCCTAGGAGGCCTAGCATAGAGGATTTAAAGAGATACCTTAGGATGGGCCGTGTTAAGGTTGTAATATCAACTGATCTAGCCTCAGAGGGTTTAAACCTACAGGTTGCCAGTGTTCTCGTCAACTACGAGCCTTCGTGGAGCCCTGTTAAGATAGAGCAGCGTATAGGTAGGATCTGGAGGCTTGGGCAGGAGAGGGATGTTACAGCCTACACCCTACTCCTAGCAGTAGACATCGACAGGGACGTGGTTGACATACTCTACAAGAAGCTACTAGCCCTCGGTAGGGCCCTGAGTGTAACCAAGGTGCCCTTGGGGGAGGATGTGGAGATAGACATGAGGTCTAGGGATGAGAGCATCATCGTCCCAGCACTCGCACCCGGGAGCGGAGGCCCTGGTTTCAGCGAGTACAAGGCCATGGTAACTTTTAAAGTACGGTAGGGATGGCCTGTTAAGCTACGTTAACAGCATAATAGCAGCCATATTAAGCCTTAGGATGGCCTTGGAGAAGTCTGGTTTGACTAGGAGAGCTCACAGCATAGCTGTTGACAAGCTCATAGAGGGGATAGGAGGCTTCAGAGGCGTGGACGCTGAGGAGAGCCTAGAGGAAATGCTATCAGCTGTAGCGGAGCTCCTAGGATACAGTGTTGAGAGACGTGAGGATAAGATCTATGCTGGACCCTACGTAGCCTCAAGCCTAAACGATATCTACAAGATCCTGGCATCCATAGCGGGAGGGTACACCAGAGGCGATGTGAGAACACCAATATGCCTAACCTCGAGCTCCAAGACCGGCTACGAGGAGCTCCACCTAGCAAAGGTCACGGTAAGCCTGGGAGGCTCACCGGTATACAGCGAGCTAGTAAGCCTAGGAGTGCTACCCGGGGGCTCAGGGGAGACCATCCGGGGGCCTAAGCTGCTGAAGATAATAGCGGACACCATCAGATCAGGGGGCCTGGAGGTCGTAGAGTGTAGTGAGGGCGAGAGGGCAGAGTTGAAGGTTAAACTGCTAGCCCGAGGGATCGCTTCAAACATAGTAAGCATGGCCTCAAAGGAAATCTTAGAGTACATTCGCGGGGTCGAGGTTAGAGGCTTGAGCTCCAGCCATAGCACCTGGAGCCCCAGGAGGCTTGAGGACTACAGTTTGCATCCAGAACCCCTAGCCAGCATAAGGTATAGGGGTGGAGGTGAGGTTGGAGGTGAAGTCTTGAAGCTGTTGGAGGCCATAGTCGGGGAGTATGACGTAGGGAAGTTTGAGGTTGAGAGGGAGGCTGTGGAGGCTCTTAAGAGGATGCTATCAAGGGACTTCGAGATACAGGATGTCCATGACAAGGGTTGGGCATACGACCTACTACTGGTTAGGAGGAGCCCTGTGGAGCCCAGGGAGCATAGGATAGTTGAGGTTAAAACGTGGAAACACCTAGACCCTAGGGTGGGCAGCATAGTAGTCTACACTAACAGCGAGAAGGAGTACGCGGAGGACTGCGAGAGGAGAGGCGTAGACTACTGGCTATACATAGTAGATCTGAGAGGGCCACAGCCAAAGGTACAAGCCTACAAACATCCCTTTACTACAGGAGCACTCAGACACATAACAACAATAACAAAGAACGCAAGGAGATACCATGTATACAAGGTGGCAAGGGAGGCGGACGAGGTATATTAGACCACACTATTCTACCTGACGTCACGTAGTAGTTGGGAAAGCCTACACAGGACATGTTAACTCACAACATGGGGCTGGTTAGCTTGAAGCTTCAGCTAGGTCTGATAAACATTTAAGAGTTAAGCTCACCAACATTCCACGGTGATCCGAGTGTGGAGGTTAGCTGTAACCCTCATAGCCGTGATCTTAGTAGCGTTGATTATCGCATACTACGGAGTACAGGTTGAAGCTCTAGCCGTTCAAATTGAAACCTCGATAGAGCAGGCTCTAGCTCAAGTAAGTATCTCAATGGTAGCTTTCATGGCTTTCGTAGGCCTAGCAATCATCCTGCTACTAAGACTGCTTATTGGGAGAACCAGGTCACTATAGGGGTTCGTTCATAGGAGGAGTTATGTGGGTTTAATAGAAGAATGTTCTGGTGGGATGCTAAGAGCTGTGCTAAGATCTTAGAGCTATACGCTCTAAGATATGCTAGAAAGAGCTTAGACTACTACACACTCTACTACCTCAAAAGACCTACCGAGGGTCTTAGGCTGGAACGTCTATCCAAGGAGGCATACCAGCTGGTAGGAGCTAAGCTGGCGGCAGGAGAGAAGAGTAGTGGCCTCAGAGCCTCTAACAGAGGAACCATGTTTCCGTCACCTACTGGTATTGATGGGCTATAGTAGGATGCTATCAAATCCCACCCTCTTCCTATCCCACCTCCTACCCAGTACCATGTTCTCCCATTGGATTTAAAGAGTTTCGTGGCCTTAATGCTAGTGGGGTGGATGGCGTTGGTAAACCCTGTTATCCAACGTGTACGTGGCAATGTGCACTGTAGAGGATGCCCATTATATGAAGACGAGAGGTACGCTGATCGTTTGAAAGCACGGGATGAAACTCTCGAGTTAAACGAGAAGCATGCCCCGGATAAGATTACAGTTTTATTCATAGCTGAATCCCCTCCTGAAGCCTTCATAAGAGATAGGAGGGCTTACTTCTACGCCTCGGGCCCCGAGAGGGTTAATAGCATTGCATACCACATAGACCAGGTCCTATTCAGGTCAAAGGATAAGGATGAGTTCTTCAAGAGATTCAGGGAGTGCGGGTTCTACCTAGTAGACATGATTAAATGCCCAATAGGGGGGCTACCGGAGGATGTGAAGAGGAGAGCAGCTAGAAAATGCGTAGATTACCTTAAAGAGGAGCTTAGAGAACTTAAATTCGAGAAAGCAATATTCATAGGGAAGACGACCTTCAATGAAATTAGGGGTTACCTAACACTAGACTTCCCCTACGAGCTCCTCCCCCTACCCTTCCGTAATAAAAGAAATGTTGCAGAGTTCAGAGAGGGGGTAGCAAGAGCGGCAAACCTCTGCAACCACGAAAAGAGAACAGCTTAAAACCCTAGCATATAGGGCTCTCCGACACACCCTACACTAAACACCCTCCCGGCTTCCACAAGAGTACAGCTAGGAACATTATAGAGGCCAAGTAGTTCACCGTGTGAACTCTAGGAAGTCGCGACCCTGTATGGGCTGATTTAAACTCACTCCACCCCAGCCCAGCCCCCAAGGGTTCAGCATAACCTCTATACCTCTCTCCTTGAAGAACAGAGTATAGTGTCTGATAGGAACCCTCCTAGACTACCATTGTAGCCTAGATGTTCTATGATCCAATGTTATACGTTTAACATCCCCCATTCTTTCAAGCTTAATCCCACGCTCCACTATAAGCCTACCATCTCCAACTCCAATACCTACAGGATGGTACTGTTGAGAATGAGCTCGTGCCCGGCTGCTAGCCTTGCTACTTTGACCACTCCCATCTCCAGCACTACCCCTAGGTCTCCTAATACCTTCAATCTAACATCCTCAGAGTACCTATCGAGCCTACCAGCACACATCTCACCATCATCAGGTAGACCAAGTGTAAGTAAGGCTTACCATTAACCCTCCCAACCCTAACCCTACCACCTGAGCTAATAATAGACATAATCTTGTCAAAGCCTAAGATCAAAGCTAGGCTCTGGGAATAGAGGGTGTTAATGTGAAGTCTAAAAGTGGAAGATGGAGCTCCTAAGTGGAGGGAGGCTGAAGCTCTAGAGGTTCCTGACATGTTAAGAAAGGCTAGAGTGGAGGCCTACGCAAACGAGGTCTTCCAAGTAACCTACGATGGGGTTCTAGAGTGGTTTAAACGGGAGAGGAGTAGCCTGTGGGCTTAAGATCACCGTCTATAGCAGAGCTCTGGGAGAGCTAATCGGGGGGGTGAAAGTATGTGGGCTCTGGTGTCGTGGATCATACGGCCCTCTAGTGCACCTGAAGAGCTTTAGTTCTTAGCCTAAGTAACCTCTCATCATCGAGGAGATTGCAATATAAGCCTTAGTGGTGAACTCTAGCTATCAGCTGTGTAGGCTGTGACTTTGTTTCACGAGCTCGTAATCTTCAATGATCCAACCATTCTCAGGGTTTACTGAGTATGAGAACTGTTTAAGTTCTCTAGGATCCTACTATGGTGATGTTACTATCGTGTACAGTCGTCCTCCTCTAGGCCCTATACTCCTGTGACCTTGTACTTCGACTTTCTCCTCCTTGATTTCACGCCACTCCCTTCTCAGGATATCTATTATTGTTTTCATCACTACAGGGTCCTCCTCGTGGAGTACTATTACCTTCCTCCTAGTGCTCTTAACCCTTCGTGCGAACCGTCCTAGCCTTTCAAGGTAACCTTCTAACGTTAACCCTCTATTCAAGTTCACTACTAGCTCGGCCGAGTACCTCATCCTAGGTTTTTTGCCTAGGAGTTCTTTCATCACCTCTGGGAGCTTGCTGCTCTTAAGCCATGCCCAGTGGAAGTGTGAGAGCTCCAGGTACTGTACCTCATCGGTGTGAGGTGGATCTGTTACAATAGTCCACTTACTCTTATACCTAAGCGTTAGAGCGTTGTTTAACAATAGTACAGCGTCAACCCTCCCAAGGTCTTCCAGCTTATATCCAACCTTGTATCTAGGCATCCTCGACAGCACCCTCGCCATCCTAGCAACCGTCCTCTCGAAGACCATGTAGGGGTCCTCGGGGCAACTCCTAGGCGGAGCCCAGTACGATGGAACACCCCAGGAGCCGGCACCACAACGCTTCATAAGAGATGATGGGTAGAGGGTGTTAGAGAAAGCTAGGTAGAGTGCTAGCCTGGTGTCAAAACTAGCATCCACCGAGTCCAAAGCCTCCTTCAAAGCCCAAAGCCTCCTAAAAGCATCCCTACCGAAGAAATCTGAGACCCTATCATAGTTCCTACGCTTCAAGAACGGCCTACCCCAAGGATACCAAAGCCGATCACCCCTAAGCCTTGAAACACCAACCCTACCCTCAAGCTCGTGAGCGTAGCTGAGAACAGCCCTCGACTTAACACTAAACTCCCCCACATCACAACCAGCAATGGACACGTGAGCCACAAGCCAAGCATAAGGGTTTACATCGGAGTAGACAGCCTTACGGCCTAAACCTAAAGCTTCCAAGGTGAAAACCCCCGAGCCACCGAAAGGATCAACAATTATCCTATCACTAACGTCAATAAAGGGGGTTACCGATAATTGCTTCCTACCCCAGTAACGTGAAAGCCTGGACATCAACTTAACCATAGGCTTAGCTGACATCCCCAAGTTGCACCTCAATTCCACGTCTTTTATAAGGTTTGACGATTTTAAATAAATATTCCTTGGAGGTGTGAACTATATGGTGGAACGATACGGTTTAAAATTTAACCCGTTCCCTCGTGCCGAATCTGAGCAATACCGTAATAATCCAGAGATGCTTGAAATAATCCTCTTTGATGCTGAAAAAGGTATGCTGGACAGATTCGCTAAGGAGCTAACTAACACCTCTGTAAGCTTTGCTGTCATAGGGCCTTGGGGTACTGGGAAAACATTATTCCTGCTATACTTTTATAGGTTGTTAAGACAAAAGTATGGTGCTGATTTAGTTAAATTTATATATGTTAAAGCCCCGTCCGATGTTGAGGATATGATTAATAGGATCTCTAGCGAACTCGGTATACAAGTTCCTCGAAGACAACCATTAAGTGAGGCAATAGAGTTGCTAAGACGGAAAGTTAATGAACTTGTGAATAAAGGGTTTATCATTTACATCGCTATTGACCAGCTTGAAGAGACCTACAGGAATATTGAACATAACAGCGAGCTTATATCTCAACTTGTAGAAGTTCTAAGAGGAAAATTATCAGCGATGATTGATAGAAAATACGCCTTAGCAATATCAATGATTGACATCGCCTGGTATACACTTACATCTAAGTGGCCGTCTCTAGCTGGTATCGACACTTTAAAGCTTAGAAGACTTGAGCCTGACGAGGTTGAACCATTTATTATCGGGTACCTTGAAAGAGCACGGGATCCAGGGTTAATAAAGAAGTACAACCTCGAAGAAATGATCAAAAGTAACCCTACATACCCGTTCATGGATGATGCCATCGCAGAATTAAACAGAATATCTAAGGGTGTACAAAGATCTATCTGCTCGTGGGCCGGCGAAGTAATCGAGAAAAGTGCAAACAAATTCGATAAAATAGATTCCTTTGTGCTACGGCTGCTCATAGATAGAAAAACATATCTACGGCAAAGAGCAATGGAGGAAATACTACCTTACCACCCACAGAGAGTTCCAATGATAATAAGGGAGATATTATCATACATATGGATCGATCGTGGAGCTAAATACAATATCAGACTGGCCAGCTCTTTAGATAAGCTGGATAGGGATACTGTTTTCATCAATATAGGAGGTAGAAACCTAGTCTTACTATGCATCGCCAGACAGACAGTATTGTTAGACGACCTGCAACGGATAGCTAGGTATCTAAGTGAAGGTATTACTATGGGGAACGAGAAGATTAATATTGATAGCGCTTTGATAGTACAGGTTGTACCAAGAGATGTATCCTATGGTAAACTTGTAGATCCAAACGCGATTCCACTATATATGAAATTAGGTGAGAGGTTGAAACATGTGATACTGTATAAAGATTCTGTAGACGAGTGGGGACGTATTGTAGCATTCTACCTAGCTGTAATGGACGTGTTATATGGGTACTTTATCACAGAAGACGATAAGGATGCAGAAATTAGGTGGATAATGGAAAAGTTCGGGTTAACGCAAACACCTGCACGGTAACATACGGTGATCTTAGTGGACATAATAACTGAGCGTGAATTACAACAGAGATTTTCAAGAGCACTTCACGGGGTATATGGAGGTTGTATCGACGGCTACATAGGTTTTATGGATATACCACTTGGTATTGGTGCACCGGATATAGTTACGATTTCAAGGGGAGAATGTGATAGCCTAGGCGTTGTAACAGCCTTTGAGGTGAAAGCATCACTTGAATGGGATCATCTAGGCCAAGTCTATAGGTATAGTCTTTACACTCCAACCTATGTTGTTGTACCTTCAAATGAGTTGGTAAGAGAGAAATTTGCCCTGAAAGAGACATTAAAAGGATTGGGTATCGGTGTAATAACCATAGACCCAAGTAGCAATAAGCTTAACATGATCTTCGAAGCTCAGAGGAGGCCGTTGACCGAATATGTACTATACGATTCAATATTATGGTGGATCTTTAAAAGCGTAGCGGGTTTCTCGATAAACGATTTGAGAAGAGTTTACGATATCTTGGTGGAGTTTATAAAGAGGGAGTTAAGACGAGTAATAAAGGTTAGCGAGATACCTGTTGCAACGGCTGGCGATAGAACTGTATTAAGGACAATCATTAACATCCTCACTCTTCGGAAGAAAGCTCTACCCATAGCAGAACATCCTCTAACTGTAGAGCTCTTGGATTCAGATATAACTAGCTACACTCCAGAAAACTTCTTAAGAGAAACCCTAAGCTCAAATCCGATGGACAAGGTAACCTTCATGGCATCAAAACTAGCAGATCTGAGTCGCATAGTTGAGATACTAGGTTTAAAGCCCTGCTATGTATCTCCACCGCTATTAATGCTTTATACTAAGGGGCTACCACTTCACGTAGTGGGGCAATCGTACGATGTTACCTGTCAGCGCATCTACAAGGACATAGCTGAGGGCTACGAGAATTTAAGATCCTTGATTAGTTGATTTATTAAAACTCTAAAAATTCTAACTTAGACGTTTAAAGAATAAGGGGGAGCACGTTGGAGGTGTATATCGCTAGAGGGTCTGAGGAGAATATAAGAAGGAGTATTATTGATGGCGTTGATAAAAGGCTTGTAGAATCAAAGCTGGGTATACAGATTCCCCGAGAGGCTGTTGACAGTTACGGTAATGTACACTTATGGGGAGTCCCATCAGGTGGATATGCTGAAAAGCAGTGGAGAAGTATGAAAGACGGAGACATGCTCCTCATAATACCTACTATGAGACGCGGTATAGCGGATCACTGTTACGTAACAATAGTCGTAGGTAAATACCCTACAGATGGTTCAAATAGAGATTCTGAAAAAGCACTGGAACTATCAAAACTCATTTGGAAACCATATAGGAGGAGACAAGGGGTTGTGAGCGAGTATCCATACCTTGTGTTTGTGAATAGCAGGGTGCGCGCTGAGAGATTTGAAGAGATAATAGAGGTACTTAATGTAAAAGACTTGAAATCAATTACAGGGTATAGGAGTAGCGTTGTCAGAGTAGATCCAAGAAAAATAAACAGAGAAACACTCCAGAAGCTCGTCTCAAAAATACTAGCAACTCCAGAGAAATCTCTATTACAAGAGTTAATCGAAGAAACGTATCTTGAACTCTCCGCTAAATACGGCTGGCACCCTGTTAACTGCTACTGGTACTCCTTTAAATACAATGTATGCTATGGTGCACCAATATTCCTGGGGGGGAGGGAGGTCTGGGGTAAGGAGGGTCTATTCGAGGAGCTCAACAGAAAGCTTACCAGGAGAGGCTACACAGATATAACATGGGACTACTTCAGGGATATCATGAGAAGCATAGAAGTGCAGGGAGTAATATGGGTAAACTGGTTCATAGCACCCAATGGGAAAGTAGAACCGCACGATATTACTATCATGAAACCTACATTCACTCACCATCAATAACACTAGAAAGCCTTCGTTTAAACATTATATTGGCATAAAGTTACGCACAAACATGAATTTCCCTTGAAGATAGGATAAGCCTTATAGTCTGGTGGTTAACTGATGAGCTAAAGTGCTAAGAGTATAAAATAGACTCTTATCTAAACTAGCTCCCGAGAACCTATGAGCTTCACTACACTAAAATATACTTAGCTATGCATTTAATAGAGAACTTTAAATTTGAAGATACCAAAGATATTATGATAAAAGGAGATTAACTCTAAGGACTTCCAGGAGCTTGTCCGGTGAACTTGTTAATTTTACAAGTTTATGAAGAGCAGGACTTCCCCACGATTACTAGAGGTCATGTCCACTCTTTCACTTTGAGGTTTCTCTCTATTGTTATGAGTGTTAGCGCTAGTATTATTAACATTATGAGTAGGCCTGGGAATACTATTAGCCAGTATGCTCCTGATATTAGTGCTGCCGATCTTCTGGCGTAGAAGAGTATTGTTCTATGACCGGGGTTACCTCGAAGCTACCCAGCTTCTGAGGACAAGGATTATCACCGAGAGGGGGGTTAGTGGTAGGGGTCTGTGAGTGTAATGCAAGTAGTGTGTGAAAACTTCAAGTACTACGGTCGCTACATTCGTCGGTGAGCCCGCTGGTTAGGCTTATTTAATGGGGGTTTTGTTGGTAGATTACTTTAAATTGGAGCTTAACCCTCTACCGTAGTGGGTTGGGGGCGGGGGTGTTGTGGGTTGCTTGTGATCTCTAGGAGGGAGGTTGAGGGGAGGATTTCTAGGATTACTTCTGCTATGGAGTCTAGGGGTCTTGACGGCCTATACCTGGCTTCTCCTGCTAATGTCGCCTATGTTACCAACTTCATGTTCATTCCTACTGAGAGGCCTATAGCTGTTTTTGTTAGCGGTGGTGGTGAGGTTACACTATTCGTCCCCTTGCTTGAGTACGAGCATGCTTTGAGGTACTCGTATGCTGGTAGGGTTGTATACTATGATGAGTATCCTGGTGAGAGGCACCCTATGGTTGTTATTGGTGGTGAGCTTAGGAGGATGGGTTTTGAGGGGAGGAGGTTGGGTTATGATGTTGATGGTTACGGTCATGTTTTCGGCTATAGGGGTCCTAGGCTTAGTGATGTTCTGAGGGCTAGTTATAGTTATGAGAGGGATCTTGTTGAGGGTCTTAGGGTGGTTAAGTCTCGTGAGGAGGTGGAGTTGCTTAGGGAGAGTGGTAAGTGGGCTGGGCTGGCCCACAGACTGTTACAGGAGTACACCGGGCCTGGAGCCTTGGAGGACGAGGTATCGCTAAGAGCTAGCATGGAGGCAACACTAGCAATGGCTAGAGCCCTCAGGGGCATCTACAGGCCGTGGGGTTGGACTTACGGGGCTAGAGCTGGGTTCAGGGGGCAGGTCGGCCCACACTCATACTACCCACACTCCCACACAATACACGCTGTCATAAAGAAGGGTGATGTGCTGGTAACAGGGGCTACAGCGATGGTGAGCGGTTACGGAGCGGAGCTAGAGAGGACAATGATTGTAGGGGGGCCTACAGGAGAGCAGGAGAAGTACTTCAAGCTAATGCTGGAGGCAAGGAGGGTAGCACTGGAGACCATAAGACCGGGTGCTAGGTGCAGCGATGTAGATAGAGCTGTAAGGAAATTCTTCAAGGAAAAGGGGTTGGAGAAACACTGGAGACACCACGTAGGACACGGGATAGGGCTGGAGTACCACGAAGCACCATTCCTAGACATAGGTGATAACACAGAGCTAAAACCAGGCATGGCCCTCACAGTAGAACCAGGAATATACGTAGAAGGACTAGGAGGGTTCAGACACTCAGACACAATCCTTGTAACGGAGGATGGCTATGAAATGCTAACAAACTATCCAGAAGAGTTAGAAGAGCTGGTGATAATATAGGTGAGGTAGCTAGCTGAGTAAGCCTGGAGGAGATACCGGTAATCTCACTTTTTGAGAGGTTACCTGAACACGTCTTAGGGAATGCTTATACCATGTGGTGCTCTATGAGATGCTAGAGATTGGAGTTGCTCAACCTAGCGCTTCCTTTGAATGTTCAATCCACCTGACTATCCGCATTTCCCGATAACGTTTTACAAGCCGTGCCTCTAAGAGTTTTAAACTCCCGCCTCTTTAACCCCAGTGGAGGCTGGTATGGGTGCTGGATAGGCTTATTGTTTTTATAGCGTTGGCTATTGCATCTCTCTCGCTCATACTCACGGGTTTAATATACGTTCAGGCTGTGAACGCACATCCCTTGTACAGTTACAAGCTTGATGTAACCTTAGATGTGGTAGTAGAGGTTATAGGTAGCCCGGATTTCAGAGCGGCTTTAATGAATACAGTTGTTGTGGCTGTTCTTCAAACCCTTGTAGGGGTGGTTTTAGGGCTAGTGATAGCTCTCGCCATACACAGGGTGGATGTGCCTTTCATAGGTAGGTTTGAGCCTCTCATCATAATGCCTATGTTCATAGCCCCTGTAATCTGGGGGTTTGCGTGGAACTACTCCTACGGTCCTTCAGGGTTCATCCCATTACTTGGCGGGTTCAACCCGTTCATAGTTGGTGTAATCTGCGGTCTACTCCACGTACCCCACGCCTATGCTTTGATAGCCTCAGGCATCCTATCCATGGATTACACGTTAGAGGAGGTGGCTAGAATACATGGTGCGGGGCCTCTTAGAACCCTAGCTAGAGTTACAATACCAATGCTAAGACCTAGTATAACGTTAGCAACAGTACTCCTACTAATACTGGGGTTCGAGCAGTTCGGAATCCCCCTCGTCCTCCTCTCACCTTGGGGGTACGATGTCCTAACAACATACCTCTACGGGATACCCAGCACCTATTTTATGAACCCATATCCTAGAATGGCCGTTGTTGCCGGAACCCTTATAACCATAACTATTTCTCTTGTAATCCTACAGAGATACCTGGCTCTTAGGGAGATCAAAAGGTTTGTTACTATAGGTGAAAGGTACAGAGGTTATTTTAAGATGAGCGTATCAACACCAGTTAAAGCCGTATTCGCGGCTACCACCCTACTCTACATAGTAGGTGTGGTAATTATCCCCCTCGCATCCCTCATCTTAAGATCCATACAACCCCTCTACGGTGCCGGTATCCACGAGTTTACAGCAGAGTACTACCTCACCATTATCAGGTATGAGAGTTACAGGGCAACCCTGATCAACACATTCATCGTAGCCCTACTAGCAGCAACCCTAGGCTCCCTGATATACTTCTCCTACGCCTGGACCATAGTTAAAAGCTCTAGGAGGCCTATCAGCGTTTACGCAGACCTCCTAAGCTCTATGCCTAGAGCGCTCCCAGGCCTAGTTGCAGGACTAGCATTCCTATGGTTCTACCTACTTACACCACTAAGACCTCTAATGTACACCCACCTCGGCCTAGCCTTAGCCTACGTGATAGTCTGGTCTGCTCTTGGCGTAAGGCTTGTTACAAGCTCTCTACTCCAGATCTCACAGGAGCTTGAGAACGTAGCTAGAATCCATGGAGCATCTCTAGCGAGGACTATAATCCATATATACGTGCCCCTCCTGAAGAAGAGCATTCTAATATCATGGCTATACCTCTTCATACTAGGTATCAGAGAGTACTCAATACCAGTCTACATAGCCACCAAAAACACCCAGGTCATCGGATCCACCATAGTCCTTCTAATCGGTTCCGGAGATCTAGGTATAATAGCTGCCCTTAGCACCATCACTGTTATAGCGTCTTTAACGCTTACAGCATTAATATTTAAAATAGGCTGGAAGCCATACTAGGCTGGGGAGGCAGACAGCTCATGACACCCTATATACTCCAAGTTGAAAGCCTAGGTAAGCGCTTCGGCAAAGTAGAGGCCGTCGTCAATGCAACCTTTAACGTAGCTAGAGGCGAGATATTCTCAATTGTAGGCCCCAGCGGTAGCGGTAAAACCACCCTACTTAGATGCATTGGGGGAATTGAAACCCCAGATGAAGGTATTATCGTGTTCAACGACCGGGTGCTCTTCGACTCCAAGAGGGGGATTAACATCCCCCCTGAGGCGAGAGGTATGAGCTACGTTCCCCAAACATGGGCTCTATGGCCTCACATGAAGGTTAGAGATAACATAGCCTTCGGCTTGAAGATGAGAGGGTTCCCGAGAGAGGAGATAGATGTGAGGATTAGAGAGGTCTCGAAAGCTCTTAAGATAGAAGAGCTCCTAGACAGATACCCCTGGCAGCTTAGTGGAGGCCAACAGCAGAGGGTAGCGGTGGCTAGAGCTCTCGCACCAAAACCACAACTCATACTCTTCGACGAACCCCTTTCAAACCTAGACGCTGCCTTGAGAGAGGAGGCCAGAGTTTGGCTTAAGAACATACTGAAAGAGCTTAACATAACAGCACTCTACGTAACACATGACATCCATGAAGCCCTCTTCCTAAGCGATAGAATAACATTCATGTACAATGGCAGGATACGAGCTATCGAAACCCCCGAGAACATCTACATGAGAAGGGACATACCAGAGCTTGCCCAACTCTTCGGATACAACATTATTAAAGCCAAAGTCGTAGACCGCGAGAAGGGGCTAGCATTAATAGGCCGGGAAACACTTATCACCTGCGACAACCCCCACAACGTCGAAGGCGACGCCCTCCTAGTATTCGCTCCATCAGAGATCAAAATAGGCTATGGTAGTATAAAAGCTAAGATACTAAGGAAGAGTTTCGTAGGCGGGTACTTCGAGTACTCATTGAAACTCGAAGACCACGTAATAAGAGCTGTATCAGAAACTTCTCTCAAGGAGGGCACCGACATCTTCATAGATATAAGTAGGTGCACTATAGCCAAAGCTTAAATTAGTTGAGAGGGGGAAGCCTGCCAGTTGTAGAAGACAGTTAGCCTTATTCTAGCAGAGAACCATCCATGTTGAAGAGCTTCTAAGCTCCCCTAGATCAGATCCTATGTAATGCCACTAATACTCTCACCATCTGACGATAACTCTGGCAAGGATGTAGGGTATCATATTAGAAGTTGAGCCTATCCTAGAACAGGGTTTGAATTCGAGAAACAAGGAAGGGTTGGAGCGGGATCGGGCTTCTCCTCTATCCTAGCCCTAGAAGCTTCTTATAGTAATCCTGGAAGCTTTTTCTCACATCTTCCTTTAAGATCTCCCCTACAATCTCGTCGTCAAGCTTTGCTATTATGACGGCCTTAGACCTCTTAGCTATCTCAGGTAGGCTTAGCTCAGGATAATATGGGTTTTCAACTAGAGTTACCTCCCCCACGCTACCTAGTATCCTTTGACCCTCATCGCTCATCACGAATTCTAGGAATAGCTTAGCTGCATTGGGGTTTTTAGCGTATTTTGTTATGAACATTACTCGTGGGATTAAATGTGAGTAGTCCTCGGGTATGAAGACTCCAAGCCTTGGATCAACCTTTGCATCTCTAAACGCATAGTTGGCTATGAGCCCGGTGGAGAGGATGCACTCACCAGTCTTAACCCTCTCTATCTGCGGCCCTGTTGATGCGTGAAGCTGGCCTCCTATCTCGCCTACACGCGTGTAGATCATCGTGTAGTACGGCTCCATCGTTTTATACCTGTAGTACTCGGCAACTAGGGCGAACCCGGATCTAATCGGGTCGAAAGCACATATACTCCCCTTTTGGAAGAGATCTTTCCTCGTTGTTAGAAGGTTTAGGATATCCCCATAGCTTTTAGGCCAGAGCTCTCTAGGAATCTTCTCTTTATTGAAAATTGGTACGTATAAAGTATAACTTGTAGTATAGGCTAAGTCCTTGAACTTAGCCTCTCTAGGTATCTGATCGTAGAATGTAAGCTTGTAGGGTAACGCGTGACCTTCATTGATTAGTATAAGTTGTAGATCGAAAGCCGGAGACCAAAGTATATCAGCTGTAGGAGC
>Ga0209670_100257_pt1 | contig 33968 bp, 34 predicted proteins | sample PerSpoBPS_BMetaG_FD_184741 | JGI IMG/M metagenome (GOLD analysis project Ga0209670, IMG submission 184741) | Thermal spring microbial communities from Yellowstone National Park, Wyoming, USA - Perpetual Spouter B (PS_B) MetaG (SPAdes) (version 3) | ecosystem: Environmental > Aquatic > Thermal...
AGATAGACAGACCCACTTTATCCCTTGCTTAATTTTTCAGCAGATGATCTACTATAGAATTGAAAGAAGGCTGCGGGCGATGTGTTCACAGCAGTTATATCAATTCGATGATCTACTATAGAATTGAAAGACTCATAGATTATGAATGTGAGAAACATGAGTACCGAGAGGATGATCTACTATAGAATTGAAAGCTTCAGAGACTATAGCATCACTGTTTCCTGCCTTGATGACGGAAAGATGATCTACTATAGAATTGAAAGGCCCCTCCTGCAGCTGTTGCACCAACACAGCAGCCTATATCGATGATCTACTATAGAATTGAAAGTATAGTTGTTCTCACAGCGTTCGGCTCCCTCTCAGACCTTGCGATGATCTACTATAGAATTGAAAGGACATGTAGAGACACACGATCTGGATCTCCGTGGCATTAGGATGATCTACTATAGAATTGAAAGGCGAAGTTAAGTATTTGGTTCGCCTTGTCCAGGCTTATTATGATGATCTACTATAGAATTGAAAGGCTAGTCTCCTCATTGTTGCTGGTGTGAGTGTTTCTGTGTTTATGATGATCTACTATAGAATTGAAAGAGAGGAATATGAAAAGGATAGCACAAGGATAGGGGATCTCGCGATGATCTACTATAGAATTGAAAGCCTGGTATATCTTTGCTGCGGGGCTGTGTTTTAGCCCTGCCTGATGATCTACTATAGAATTGAAAGCTATTTCGATCAGAACCCTGGCATCATGAGATACCTACTTAGGATGATCTACTATAGAATTGAAAGTCTACATAATCAACGTCGTAGCCTACACGGGGCAGTCGAGATGATCTACTATAGAATTGAAAGCTGTATATCACAACAAAACATTATCACCAGAGAGTTTCGGATGATCTACTATAGAATTGAAAGATTACTTTATGTATATGCCGTTAGGAGTAATACGAACCCACAGGATGATCTACTATAGAATTGAAAGGGTTTGCCAATAATTCCGATGTGCAGAAGATCTACAGAGATGATCTACTATAGAATTGAAAGATCACAACAACACCAACAACACCGAGAACAATCAAAGCAAAGATGATCTACTATAGAATTGAAAGTCCTTTTTAGTGTTTAGGGTACATGACATGGCATTCTCCGAGATGATCTACTATAGAATTGAAAGCAATAAGGAGAACAGCCATGGGCATTATCGATGTGACCAGATGATCTACTATAGAATTGAAAGCGAATGCTTATCTCTTCATAAACGCCTCGGGATCTATATCTGATGATCTACTATAGAATTGAAAGCATAGAGCTTTGCCGTCGCCTCCCCAGCCGACTCTGCCCTGACGATGATCTACTATAGAATTGAAAGGCCGGGTTATAGACATAGAGATCAGACCCGCAGTCGATAACAGGATGATCTACTATAGAATTGAAAGCAGGTTCTCCACGTCCTCCTGTGATTTGCCTGTGGCTATGTGATGATCTACTATAGAATTGAAAGCCTCTGCACCTCTACAGGTTTGCTAGGAGCCTGGCGAGGTGATGATCTACTATAGAATTGAAAGAATATTAGGCATAATATGGGGGTAAGAAGCCTTCCTCTTACTGATGATCTACTATAGAATTGAAAGGGGTCTATCACTATTGCCACAAGATCGGCGTCTCTAAGCGATGATCTACTATAGAATTGAAAGGGAGGTTCGGTGTTATATCACTGTTTCATCCAGATGGGATGATCTACTATAGAATTGAAAGAGCAGCAGCAATACTCGGGGCGGGGATAGCACAGACCGTGGGGATGATCTACTATAGAATTGAAAGTCTTAGGGGTGCTATCTGATAGGCTTGGAAGGGGGAGATCGATGATCTACTATAGAATTGAAAGGGAAGCTAATAAAGCCACGAATAGACCTGCGTTACCGTTTTTGATGATCTACTATAGAATTGAAAGGAGAGGGGTGGCTGGGTGATGCGTTGAAAAACCCTATAGATGATCTACTATAGAATTGAAAGGATAAGATCCTTGTTGTTGATGAGCCTCTCGAGGATCTTAGGAGTGATGATCTACTATAGAATTGAAAGTGGCAAGACTGGGGGGCTGTGGGCGCCGCCTTTCTATGGCCCGCGATGATCTACTATAGAATTGAAAGAAGGCTATATATATTGTAATTATATCTATACGATTCTCCCCGATGATCTACTATAGAATTGAAAGTTCTGAGAAATTGTTAAACGATAACTTATATGATGATGTGATGATCTACTATAGAATTGAAAGCTCTGAGCCTCAACATCACCCACACTCAACATCACACGTTAGCACGGATGATCTACTATAGAATTGAAAGAGGTCAGGCTTGAAGCCCACGCTACCAATAGTCGGTTTAATGTTGTGATGATCTACTATAGAATTGAAAGGATACCAACAACAACAATAACACCAACAATATCCTTAGGAGGGATGATCTACTATAGAATTGAAAGGCTTGATCTCGTGTTCTATTATCATTCTATCTAGATCTCTGATGATCTACTATAGAATTGAAAGTAAGATAGTCTATTGCTCCTCGTGGGAAGTTACCGATCGGATGATCTACTATAGAATTGAAAGATATGCTCGTAATATCTAGCAGTATAGATCGTGAATACACCAGATGATCTACTATAGAATTGAAAGCTCTGGTACTCCCCGCAGGGGCGCCCTCACCTGCGGGGGTTTTGATGATCTACTATAGAATTGAAAGTTCCTCCGGAGGATCATCATCTAGAGACTGATAAGCCATAGATGATCTACTATAGAATTGAAAGACATAACCAATTTCAATGGTTATTGTTATTGGTTTTTTTCTGCGATGATCTACTATAGAATTGAAAGCAACTATATTTATAGACAGATCAATGGCTACGTTCCCAATGATGATCTACTATAGAATTGAAAGGCTATGATTAGCGCTGCACCAGCAGCTATGATCACTATGCGATGATCTACTATAGAATTGAAAGCGAGATCTTTCTGAGGAACATCAGTGAGATCGCTATGATCGGATGATCTACTATAGAATTGAAAGATGCTATGATTAGCTTGAAGATCTTCACAGAAAGTCTCAAAGATGATCTACTATAGAATTGAAAGTTTTACGAGGATCTTGTTTCCCTTGTCATCTATTATTTCTTGATGATCTACTATAGAATTGAAAGAACACTTTCACCCATCCTACACCCCACCGATCAGAGTAAGATGATCTACTATAGAATTGAAAGGCGTCTCTCCTTTCTTCTTCTTTTGTGCTCTCTAAATGCTGATGATCTACTATAGAATTGAAAGGGTTTATCTTTCTAACCGCTTCGTCCTCGTCGGAGGTGTTGCTAGATGATCTACTATAGAATTGAAAGTAGAGGGCTGGGGGGTTTGGTGTTGGCGGTATTTTCTTTTAGATGATCTACTATAGAATTGAAAGTTAGATAGTCTATAGCTCCTCTCGGGAAGTTACCTACTGGATGATCTACTATAGAATTGAAAGGAGTAGGTGGTTGAACAACAACGATCTAAGCCCTGTTGCTTCTGATGATCTACTATAGAATTGAAAGAAGCTCAAGCCAGAACATCTTCTAGAGGCGATCAAAATGTATGATGATCTACTATAGAATTGAAAGATTACTGTGCTTAGAGCTGTGAGCGGTGGCGGGCTGAAGATGATCTACTATAGAATTGAAAGGTCTGTCAGTAGCATGATGATCATATATTGTTACAGAGGTGTTGATGATCTACTATAGAATTGAAAGATAGTAACTCCGTAGATGGCTAGGTAAGCAGCGAAGATTTTGATGATCTACTATAGAATTGAAAGAAGAAACAGGATTTTACGCAGTCCCTGTTTAGATCTAAACCAGATGATCTACTATAGAATTGAAAGTTTGATGTTATTAATTATGCTATCTATGAGATTTTGTGGGATGATCTACTATAGAATTGAAAGTCAAAGTCGTGATCTATATGTGTATGAAGGATCTGGAGGAGGATGATCTACTATAGAATTGAAAGTTTTAACAACTGGTGTGGGGTGTAGTGTGTGAGTAACGTGGATGATCTACTATAGAATTGAAAGTGCTATGTCGAGGGCTCTTCTAGATAGCTCTTCTTTCTTCTGATGATCTACTATAGAATTGAAAGACGCTTTTCTCAGGTTCTCAAGTGTCTGTGATACTCTCTGGATGATCTACTATAGAATTGAAAGTAGAGGAGCCAGAAACAATGGTGCTGAGGGATCATATTAGGGATGATCTACTATAGAATTGAAAGCGTAAGCGTCGACACAGGGACAAGGCTGGCGTTGGGGCTCATGATGATCTACTATAGAATTGAAAGCTACCAGATCTTTGCTCGACATATATTCGATCGCTTTTTTAAGATGATCTACTATAGAATTGAAAGATCACAAGAACGTATGTCAGGGTTAATAATGAGATAAGAGATGATCTACTATAGAATTGAAAGCCGAAAATGCTGGGTATAAGTATAAAAACCCCACAGTAATGCGATGATCTACTATAGAATTGAAAGATTTTTCTCCGTATGAATCGCCCTGGCTTTAGTTTTCGCAAGCAGATGATCTACTATAGAATTGAAAGTTCAGGCCATACGGGAGCATCTGAGCTATGCTATAGCCTGTGATGATCTACTATAGAATTGAAAGACATGGTGGCGGACGGTATCAAAGATACAGTAGTAACACTGATGATCTACTATAGAATTGAAAGACGATATTATAAAAATATTGAGACAGCTGTTCAGAGACAGAGGATGATCTACTATAGAATTGAAAGATTTACCTAGGTATTCGTAGTACTTAGCGGTTTGGACTGGATGATCTACTATAGAATTGAAAGCAGCTAATGCAGAGGCTATAGCATCACAGATAGACAGGCGATGATCTACTATAGAATTGAAAGAATATAGTGCGTCTCGGGGATCAAGAATGTAACAGCAAGCAGATGATCTACTATAGAATTGAAAGATCAACCAGAACGGGACAACACCTATATAAATACCTAGAGCTGATGATCTACTATAGAATTGAAAGTCGCTCGGGGTGAGGTGAGTTCATACCCTTCCCAAACTTTATGATGATCTACTATAGAATTGAAAGATAAGCTCCCTTTCAAGCCTAACAGGATCCAAACCAGCATCCCGATGATCTACTATAGAATTGAAAGCAGCTAATCGTGGGTGTTTTGCCAAGATGTAGTCTGAAGATGATCTACTATAGAATTGAAAGTGTTTCTTGAACTCAGCATCATATTTTATTGATACTTCTGCTAGTGATGATCTACTATAGAATTGAAAGCCTAGGACTGGTAACATTAGGCAGAATGTTGTCAGAAGGGGATGATCTACTATAGAATTGAAAGGATATGAAGATAAATATGGTAGTGAGTTAGTGTGGTTGTTGTAGATGATCTACTATAGAATTGAAAGTATGTACTTCTTATATAAGAGCTGAGATATATCAAATATAGTAGAGGTCCAAAAGGATTGAGTGATAGGAAGGGAAAAGAGCTTTCCAAGGTTGCTGAGGTCAGGACTCCGCTTGAGAGGGGCTTTAGGGGCATAATATTGTCTACTAGGGGTAGGGTCTCGATATATGATGCCTGGTATCCTCCTATTAATAGGCTTGTAGATCATGTGTCAACGATTATAGCTGATATGGATATAAGGGATGGGGGTCCAAGGATCTATAGGATGTCGATGAATATAACTAAGGGATCAGAGTTTGATGTTAGGACAGTATCAACCTTTGCCGTCACGAGGTTCCTCACATCTATAGCCCCGCTCATGATAAGAGAGGTAGAGCAAGAAGGCTTCGGAATGGTCTTCGCATTTGTAGACGCCTCGCAAGAGGAGCCTGAGGTTGTTTCCCTAGGTATTGGTGCTAATAAATGCCTCTATGACTGCGAGAGGATCTTTGTTAGAAGCATAATCGCTATATATATGCCGAAACCTCCTGAGAAGAATGATGAGAAGAGAAGGCTTCTTAGAGACATAGCCATGAAGGTGAGTACATACTTAGGCAGAGATCCTGTGGCATCTTTCCTAACCAGCCTTGGGTATATTGGGTATTCGATCTCGAAGGTCCCGATAGCAATATATATCCTAAAGACAGCTGAAAGGGGAGAGGGCGAGGGAGTTGAAGTGGTTATTAGGGAGGGTATGGAGAGCTTCGTCGTTAAGCTGCCAACAAGGAATCCTGAGTGGAGTCTCTCGATGTTCCCAGAGAAGCTAGTATCGGATCTTGAGACAATAGTTGTTAATCCCATAAAGCTTGGATATAGCTTCGCTCCTAAGGGGATAATACTTATGGGCCCGCCTGGGGTTGGTAAGAGCGTGCTGGCAGAGGCTATAGCCCAGAGCCTTGGCAAGAAGGTCGTGGATCTCAAGCCATCTGTTTATAGATCAATGTGGTATGGCATGACAGAGAAGATACTAGATAAGATCTTAAAGAGCATAGTGAAGAGAACAGACATAGCCCTTGTAATAGATGACGCAGAGTTCCTCATGAGCAGGACCATGGCGGTTCATGAGGTGCATGTGAGCGAGATCTCGCTGATCCTTAACTTCCTTCAGAAGCCTGTTAGACCGTTAACAATACTCACATCTAACAGCCCAACACTAATAGATCCAGCAATACTAAGGCCCGGAAGGATAGACGTAGCCATAGTGATCGGCTATCCCGATAAAGAAGCTAGGAAAGTGATTATAGAGAATCTCTTAAAGAAATACGGGGCAGATGTAAGAGGAGATATTGTGGAGAACCTCGTGGTAGCCACTAGGTGGATGAGTAACGCGGAGATAGATGCCCTCATAAGAATGGCTCTATCCAAGGGTAGCGGAAAGATAACCATTGAGACCATAGAATGGGCTAGGAAGAGATTCAGGATAGATTATAATGTAAGAGCCTCTGAACACCAGTTCATGAGATGGAGTATATCCCACATGCCAGGCCTAGTTATAACATACATACCCCAGGACCACGAGATCTAGAAAATCTGTTCTCGCATATCGTATTTTGTGATTATTAGAGGAAAAAATGATAAGAATAATATAACTCTGGTTCGACGCTTCTATCCGAATAAGGCTGATAGCCCTTGCTCTAGCTCCTCTTCTGAGACCTCTTTCTTCTCTTCCTTCTTCTCCTCTTCCTTAGCTTGCTGCGGTGCCTGCTGTGCTTGAGCCTGGGCCTGTGGCTGTGGAGCAGCCACTCCCACGGGTGCTGGTGCTAGGGCTGCTGTCTTTATAACCTCGTCTATGTTTATCTGCTTTATCGCTGCCACCAGGCTTTTGAGCCTTATCTCATCCACCTCTATCCCGGCTGAGAGAAGAATCTTTCTTATGTTATCCTCACTTATCTCCTTTCCTGCTGAGTGTAGGAGTAGGGTTGCGTAGACGTACTCGATATTGATTCACCTATAAATATATTGTCTAGTAGGGATATAAGCGTTGCTCTTTAATCAGCTAGACCTCGATGTTCGCATGCCTCTTCTCGAGATCCTCCTCCTTTAGTCCTAGCCTCTCCATGAGCTCAACCACCAACCCGTCGAGAAATACCATCGCAGTATCCTCGAATAGTGTTCCTAGGGGTGCTAATGGCTCGTGGATCCCTAGGATCTGTCTCATGAAGTAATCCTCCTCACGCGCAACCTTCGTCCTACCAGGAACAACCACCACGACCTCGCATAGCTGGGCTAGCGGGGAGTCTGGGAAAGATGTTATCCCCAGGATCCTAGCCCCAACGGTCCTAGCCGCTTCAGCAGCCGTCACAATGAGTCTCGTCCTTCCAGAACCACTGATAGCTATCACGATATCCCCCTTACCGATGGGAGGCACTATTGTATCACCGAGCACATTAACCTGGTATCCCAGATGAAGAAGCCTCATAGCAAATGCCCTGCCAACAAGACCGCTTCTTCCAGCACCCATCACCAAGATCTTCTTTCTATCCCTATAGGCCTCTATCAATAAGGAAACGGCTCTCGAAACCTGTTCACTGGATATCTTTGATGCTGACTCCAGGATATAGCTTGCTATACCTATCATGGACTTTCTAAAGATCTCAAAATTATTATTCACCACATCTGGGCGGACAACCCCTCTGGCGGGGTTACTCACAGCTTCCCTATATATCAATACCTTGTGTTGCTTATATATAAAAGGGGCTGCCATCAAATAAATTAACATATTTTAATAAAACTAAGGTAGATAGGCCGTTACAGAACTGACTGTAAGTTTAAATACCTGTAAATACTTGGTGTATACATGGAAGTGCGTTATCTTAGTATAGGAAGTTTGCTAAGGTTTGGAAGAGGGTTGGGGGAAGCTTATTGGGATTGCTAGGGGAGGGGTGCACACTATTACTAAACCGATTATAGGTTTTAATATCTCTGGATACTTGTATATTTAGTATTATTATGTATATGTGTGGGTGATCTATTTCTTGGAGAAGCTTTTCAGGGTTCTTCGTAGAGCTGTTATGCTTGAGCACTATGCTAACAAGCACGCTAGAGGGGCTCTCGGAGAGATTGTAGAACCGCTAAAAGCTATGATTGAGGAGATGATTAAGTATGCATTAGATCATAAAGCCTCCCAAGAAACACTACACAGGGTTTTCTACGAGAGGTATAGGGATCAGTATCCATGGATGCCAACGAGGGTTATTAAGGGTCCTATAGAGATGCAGTTAGGAGGGCCAGGGCTTTAGAGAGGCTAGGAAAAGGGGTAGAGCATATACAGACCGACCAGAGGTTAGGAGGGTCAAGATAGTATACTCAGATGATAAGGATTAGGGGCTCGAGAATGGTGGCATAAGAATTAGAACCCATGGGGGCTGATAGAGCTGAGGTATAGGGGTAATAGGCAGTTGTATAGATACCTCTACAGCGGCTGGAGACTATCGAGCGAGCTCAAACTAGAATGTAATAGGGGAGGCTGCTTGCCTAGCATTCTCAAGATCCTTCGAGATCACTTACGATCCCAAGAATGTTGTCGCTCTAGATGTTAATGAGAATAGTGTTACGATAGCAGCATTCAGGGATGGCGTGTTAGTTGAGGCTATCAGGATTGAGACTAGCCTTGGAAAATTGTTATAGCTTATTCAGTTAGGAGGGAGAGGATCTCGAGGAGAAGATCTACTGTGGGGAGGGATGTTAGGAGGAAATCGATAAAGCTTAGAGAGGGAGATAGAAAGCGGGATATACTCTATAATGTTGCTAGCATTATAGAGGAGCTTGCAATAGAGAATAAAGCTGTTGTTGTTATAGGTGATATCGATGGTGATGATAAGGAGAGGATGGAGAGGGATAGGGGTAGGAGGCTTATGCACAGGATCCACCAGTGGAGTGTATCTAAGCTGATAGAGCTTCTCGAGGATAGGCCTATACACGTTGTAAGGGTATCTGAGAAGGGGTCCTCGAGCGTGGATCCATTCTCGAGAAAGAGGATCGATGGATACAGCCTCCAGTGATCCGCACTGCGGTGAAGGGGAATAATGGTAGATATAAGGTTGTGAAGATAGTATTGAGGATAGCATATGTCGATGACAGGGTTGTTAAGAGGGACATAGTGAGAGCTATAAACATCGGCTTAGAGTATTTATCCTCAGGTGGGAGGCCCGTGGCGTTAAGCTCGACAGGGCCCATGAGGTGTGGGTGAAGCTAGTGAACCCATACCTAGGCCCAACCCCGCTGGCAGAAATACAAGTATTTGGAAACACAATCAAATACCGTTAGCGGGGAAACGCTATATAGTAACGAGCATAATTGCCAAGCCATTAATCCCTCGCTAGGGGGCTAACACCTGCGACCAGGCATTAGGAAACCCCGTCCTTCAGGGCGGGGAGAAGGTCATATCCTCTCCATCTTGGAGGATGGAGTCCTTTAGTTGCAAAGATATATATTCCGCATGATCTACTATAGAATTGAGGGCTATTGAATGAAGATCCGAAGGATTAGCTTGTTTCATGTCGCTATGCCCCTGAGGGATCCGTTTGAGACAAGTTTTGGTAAGAGTATATATAGGCATGGGGTGCTGGTGTCTCTGGAAGATGTGACGGGGGAAATAGGGTGGGGGGAGGTTGTAGCTGATGAAGGTCCTTGGTATAGCTATGAAACTGTTGAGACTTCATGGCATGTGATCAGGGATTTCATTGCTCCTAGGCTCAAGGGTGTCGAGATCGAGGAGCCCTCTTCTTTCTGGAGGCTTGAGGTGGTTAGGAGGATTAGGGGTCATAATATGGCTAAGGCGGGTGTTGAAGAGGCTCTATGGGATCTATGGTCTAGGATGAGATCTCAGCCTCTTTGGAAGGTGATAGGGGGTGTTAGGGATAGGATCTCTTCTGGTGTTAGCATAGGGATTCAAGAGACTCCCGAAAAGCTTGTTGGTGTTGTTCGGTTCTATCTTGAGAAGGGTTATCAGAGGATCAAGATAAAGATAAAGCCAGGTTACGATATTGAACCTGTCTCGGCTATTAGAAGGGCGTATCCCGACGTAATGCTGAGTGTTGATGCGAACGCAGCGTATACCCTTGATCATGCTGATCATCTTAGAAGGCTTGATGAGTACTCACTCCTAATGATCGAACAACCTCTTCACTATGAAGATCTAGTGGATCATGCAGAGCTAGCTAAGATCCTAAGGACACCAATATGTCTAGATGAAAGTATAAAGGATCCCCATGTAGCTAGATCCGCGATCAGGATCGGAGCAGCAGAGATAATTAATATAAAGCCAGGGAGAGTAGGGGGTATACTACCATCAAAGGAGATACATGATATAGCAGAGAAAGCAGGGATCCCTGTTTGGATAGGGGGTATGTTAGAAACAGGGGTAGGCAGAGGTGTTCAGGTCTCCTTAGCGACACTGCCAAATGTTAGAATGCCGAACGATATATCAGCTAGCGAGAGATACTATGAAGAGGATATAGTGGATCCACCATGGATTCTCCAGAAGGGGGGGTATATAGAAGCGCCGAAAAAACCCGGCCTAGGGATCGAGGTAGTTGAGAGGAAGATGCTGAAATATACAGTTAAACATCTATCTATATAATATATAATTCCTATGATCATACAAAAGATCAGAGCTCTATCAATGAAACCAGCCGATCACAACCAGCATATATAGGCTTCTTTAATATGTAGATGCGGTGGTGACAGGCCCTTGAACACCGTCCAGACGATCTGGGGCTGTTTCTGTTTTCATGATTACTCCTATTATTTGCTTACTTGGTTCCTCAAGCCACTTTCTGAGAAGATAGGAGGTTACATCCACAGAACTGGGAGGCGATGATCATATGAGAACATGTATAAGTGTGAGAACATCCTTCATAGCAGGGCACAGGGTGCCTGAGGCTCTAAGCGCTAAGTGTTCAAAGATACATGGTCATAATTATGCGGTGAAGGTGAGAGTATGTAGGGATGGGGAGATACCTTGGGTCATGGATCTAGATGAGCTGCATAAGGCTGTAGAGAAGCTATTGGAACCCTTGGATCATTCTTATATACTTGCTGAAAATCAGGAGGAGATCGTGGGGGCTAAAAATATTAGGCTTCCTATAAAGATAGCCTCTGCAGAAGAGATTTCACGGTGGATCTATGAGTCCCTAATTAAGATCGGCATAAAAGGGGTGGCAGAGGTGGAGGTATGTGAGACCAGTGATTACTGTGCATCTTATGGGGAATAATCTCCTTCCAACACTACAGGACAGGGTTTCTATAATAAGCTTATAGCTTATAATACTCAAAAGAATATATTACAAAGGTGAGTGTTGGAATAAGCGGTAGAGGGTCGATAGAGGGTCTCTATAAACTCTCTATATATAGAGGAGATAGTGTAGCTACCTATCCTCCAGCGGGTCTATCGATGCTGTCCCCGATATAAGTGGGTGGGGTTATGGCGAGGATAGCTTTTGAGGATGTATATGTCGTGGATCCCGTGGCCTTGATGGAGGAGGGGGTTTCGAAGCTTGTGGAGGAAGGCACCATTAGGGGGAAGATCCACGTGATTATACCCGTTATAGAGGAGCTCACGAAGCTTGCGAAGGAGGGCAATGCTATTGCTAATGCTGGATTAGAGGAGATCTCAAGGCTTAGGAGGCTCTCAGATCATGGGATGGTTGAGCTGGTGGTAGTGGATTATCCAAGGGCGCGGGCTGATCAGAGTATCGACCAGCTTGTGCGTAGATATGCCTATGAAGTTGGTGGAAAGGTTATAACAGCCGACCCGGTACAGGCTTCCGCATCTAGGGCTATGGGTTTAGAGGTAATTGAGGTGAGGAGGAAGTATTCAGGCCTCTCTATCGAGAGCCTCTTTGATAGCGATACCATGTCCCTCCACCTTAAGGAAGGAGCCCCTCCAAGGGCAAAGAAGGGGTTCCCAGGTAACTGGTATTTCGTAAAGCTTAGGGAGGAGCCCATGACAAGGGAGGAGGTTGAGAGAATAGCTAGGGAGATCCTTGAAGCGGCTCAGAGTCCTGGTAATGGGGGTTTTATAGAGAGTAACAGGCTGGGATCTACGATAGTTCAGTTGGGTGTATACAGGATCATAATTGTCAGGCCCCCCCTCGGAGATGGATACGAGATCACAGTTACAAGACCTATAGCAAGACCAAAGCTCGAGGATTACAAGCTTCCTGAGAAGCTCTTGAAGAGGTTGCTCGAGAAGGCTGAGGGGATATTGATAGCCGGCTCGCCAGGCATGGGTAAGACCACGTTTGCCCAGGCGCTTGCAGAGTTCTATATGAGAATGGGCAGGGTTGTGAAGACTATTGAGAGCCCCAGGGATATGAGGCTTCCTAGGGAAGCCTCGCAGTATTCCAAGGTATACGCTGACACGGAGGAGCTTCACGACATTCTTCTCTTGAGCAGGCCTGATTACACATTCTTCGACGAGATGAGAGATGATAGGGACTTCAACCTCTATATAGATCTGAGGCTAGCTGGAATAGGCATGGTGGGTGTTGTGCACGCAGCCTCGCCTATAGACGCGATTCAGAGGCTTTTAAGGAGGGTTGATCTTGGAATGATACCCAGTATAATAGATACAGTGATATATATTAGTAGAGGAAGTGTTGAGAAGGTATATGAGGTGAGCATGACGGTAAAGCTACCGACAGGGCTTAGAGAGGCTGAGCTTGCTAGGCCTGTTGTAGAGGTAAGGGATTTCATAAGCGGGGATCTGGAGTATGAGATATATACGTTCGGAGAACAAACAGTGGTTGTTCCTGTTAAGAAGCTGAGGAAAAGCTATATGAGGGGCTCCATAGGATCGTCAATAGTGGAAGAGGTGGAGAAGGCTATACCAGGTGCGACTGCTTCTCTAGAGGGCGACACTCTCTGGATCATAGTGAATAGGGAGAACGCGATCAGCGTTGGGAAGAAGTTCCTGAAGCTTAAGAAGAAGTTTGAGAAGCTATATGGCGTTAACGTAAGGCTCAAGGTAGAGGAGTAGCTATGGAAAAGAGGAGAAAAGCCCCTAGAAGGGGCAGGGCTGGGGTACAGCATGAGAGGGACCTAGCTCTAAGGCTCTGGAAGCTTGGTTTCGCTGTTATAAGAGGCCCTGCCAGCGGGGCTAAGGCTAAGAGGATCCTGTACCCGGATCTAGTTGCTATCAGATCTGGTTCTGTATATATATTCGAGGTTAAGACCAGGGTTCGAGAGGAGCCTATATATATCGAGAAGAGCCAGGTTGAAAAGCTTGTGGAATTTGCGAGAAGATCTGGTGGGAAGGCCTTCATAGCCGTTAAGATCGTTGGATCGTCTGGCTGGAAGCTAGTTCCGATAGACATGTTGAGACCAACGAGAGGCGGGAACTATAGGATTGATGAGGATATCTTTACAAAGGCCCTCACACTCAAGGATATACATGCTGAGGTTCTTGGGACTAGGAGGCTTGATGAGTATATAGGTTCTATATCTATATAGGTATTTCTCTAGCCGATAACTCCTCTCACTATCTTTGCTATCTCGACACCGAGTCTATTGTCTCCAAATGCTGATATATAGTAGGAGCTGTGGTTGATCTCCTTAACTATCTTCTCGATCGTGTCTAGATTAGCCTTTATAAGGGCGTCCCTATCGATCCTATCCCTCTTAATCTCCATAGAGATCTTCTCCGGGATCTTGATCCCGACCTTTGTCTCAAAGAACTGGAGCACCTTCCTGCTGGTGATAGGTATGATCCCGACCATCGTGGGGATTTCAGCACTATTTCCTAGTTTTTCACCTAAAAGCTTCTGATAGAACCTGAATCTATTTACATCGAAAACAGGCTGAGTTATGAATAGCTCTGCACCCGCATCCATCTTAACTCTGATCTTGAGGATCTCAGGCTCTAGAGGCTCAGCATTAGCATTTATAGATGCCGCAATAATCACCCCCTCACCCCCGATCCCAACTCTTCTACCCATATGATCTATGCCGAGATCTAGTACAAGCCTCGCGAGATATATTATCCTGGAGGCATCAAGATCCCAGACACCCCTCTCACCGGCCTGTAGATCCCCAGTCGTAGCTACAATAGCGTCTAATCCCGCGAGAGATGCTGCCAACACGTCTGAAACAACCTGGTTCCTATCCTTATTCCTTGCCGTTATCTGGATACTCACATGCAGAGACCTATAGATATTCTTGACCAAAGCAGCATAGGGTAAGGAGCTCGGTATCGGGTAGCCCCCAGGATTATCGACGAAATCCACACCATGGTAGATATTAACGATTTCCCCAAGCTCTCTGACCACATTTTCAGGGCTAGCATAGGGCTTAGGCGTATATTCATATATAATAGCAGTCCTACCCGATAATATTCTATCGACAACCCCCCTAGATCTCTTAACAACAGGCCTATACCTAGAAACTCTGAAACCAGGATCTAGCTTTAACTGGAACATTTTACCCAGAGACCCTCTCTCCATGGCTGAATAGTAAGCAAGGATCCACACACATTTCAACCTATCATCCTCACATATTGTACCCCTATACCCGCCACACGGACCGTTGATCATTCTCTTAGGGCAGGTGTTCATCCCAGCTCTATATAAACGTATTTAAGTAGCTTATATCTTATATAAGAGAACACGAAACCAATGTCCTCACTCTTTTGTTTTGGATTGCTTTACCCCTTGATCCACAGGGATTTTAGAGCATCCCTGCAGCTATCGAGGGACGAGCGGATCTGGTGTTGAGAGGCTTAGCGTGTCTCTGTATATTGATAGGGTGGTATGAGGCCTGCCCTCTTCTCCAGCTAGATAGTGTGTCCTAGCGCTTTCATCAGATCCAGTGCTGGGGGGCGTAGCTTCTCCTAAGCTTCTCGGGAGGGTCTTCCCTCACCCTCCACAGGCCTTTGCGAAGGTCCTCGGCAACTATGCCCAGCTCTCCTGCTAGGTAGTCGCTTATTAGGACCTCGGTTTCTGTGTCGGAGATCAGGGTGTCGCACACTACCTCGGGGCTCTGGAGATCTGGCTCGAGGATCTTAACCCGGGTTGATGATGGGAGAACATAGATCCTTATCGGGCCTGCAACTGTTCCGTAGCCCTCTATGCGGGCTTCGAGCATGCGTTCGTGGAGACCTAGCTCTCTTGCGAGCTTGATCGGCACTAGGATCTGTGGGGTATCGGCCTCAAAACCGCTATTAACTAGGGCCACTGACGCCACGCTCTTCGAAGGATCATAGGTGCTCCTAATGGCTACACGGATCCTTATCGCCATCCCTAGACACCCTGAGCTTATAGAGCCTCCCAACTCTCCTACCCATAATCACAGGAACCCTGAGCTTATAGAGCCTCCCAACCCTGCCCATCGTGATACCTACCCTTAATATTTCCACATAACTATTATTTATAGATTTCCCCATGATCTAATTCGAGGAACTACCTCTCAGCAGAATCTCTAGATCATAGAACTGCTAGAAATAGCGACAGCTCTAACAACGCCCCCAGCTCATCCAAACCAAGCACTGTCTGCATTTAACTCTCAGCTCTCAATTTAATAATGCTCTCATCCACAGCTGCTCTATACCCACAACATAACGGGCCAGCAGATAAGCATCTCTCGAGAGCTATCGTCATAGCACTACAGCTGAAAGTCTCGCTCCTTCCAGGGGGCGGGGATTGTTTTTATTAGCTTCTAGGTTCTATGAGCCGCCGGAGAGAACCCCCATCCTTCAGGGCGGGGAGGGGTCATATAGATTCATCGCGTAGCCTCTTAACGCTTAACATCTACTTAAGATGCTCTCTACGTTCAGAAAGATCTTTTGGGTATCACGGTTTCATAGGTATTTAGCTTATTTTAGTGATAGAGATGGGTTAGTGGGGAGGGCCCAGCCCCAGGCAACCGATGGGTGATTGTCATCGGGGGTGGGGTTCCCCAGGGACTGGGCCCCTATAATATTATTATGATTTAGGGGTAAAAAATCCCAAACGATTTAGGTAGATATATGTTCTATCATTTATGATACAGGAAAATATATATAGCCTTTTATTACATTTCATGAGTTTATATAAAAATATTTTTACTCTATCTATTATCGGACAATCTTTGATATATTAGGTTTGTGCGGTTTCTTCTATATTTTCTGAGATCTTGTTTGGTATTGTGTCGCTGCCCTCGCTGTGTGGGGTTAGTGTATTTTCCTCAGGTTCTTTCTCGAGGTTTAATAGATCCTCGATTGTTCCCCCGTTTAGAAGGGTCTCAAGAATTTTTTTGCCGGTTTCGGATAATATATATAGCTTGTAATTGCTCCTACTATGAACTATGCTCACAATCCCGAGAGCCTCCAGCACGTGAAATGCTCCCAGAACCTCGTATCTCGGTAGCCCTGTTCTCATAACTATATCGGATGGTGTTGATATATTGTCCCTCAAATGGGAGAGAATCGAGATCAGCTTAGCCCTAGAATCCATGGCAACCCCGTATAACGGTATATAGCCATCTAAGGCTTAAAACATTTAGTTCCTTTCACGATAGAGTTTGCCTATTCACCTCCTCTACCTCTCCCGCAAGAACCATGGTGCCATGGTGCTTGGTGAGAGATCCTAGGTCTCGGAACCACTGCGGGAATGAAGTGATTCGTAAATAACTCTGACCTCCTTCCTGCCCTAAAGGGGAGGCTTCCCTTTGGGCGGTTCATCGATTCTCCCATCTATTCGGGTTTACATCCGTCATCTGGGGGGCAGACGGGGTGGCCAGAGATCCCCCAGATATTCTCAGGATCTTCAGTGCCTTCTTCCTAGTGTTGAGCTTTCCAACAACGTCTCTATCTGCTTCGAAGCCGCATCTAGGGCATTTTAATCTTCTATATCCATTCTCCTCCAGCTTTGAACCGCATTTTGGGCATTCGCTTGATGTCCCCCTAGGATCTACTATTGCTAGTGGTGATCCGCGCTTCATAGCCTGCCAGTCTATCCACTCCCCAAGCCTTGAATACCCCATTATTATGAGCCTCGTCCTGTGATCCTTGCTCTCGATCCTTCTCAGGGAGTTTATCAGCCCCTTGAGATCCTCTCTAGCAACTGCGTGTCCAAGCTTCTTAGCAAGCTCCACAATCTCCAAGGCTGATTTCCTAGCCCAGTCCTCAAGGATATCCCTAGCCTTCCTATGATAGGATCTTATTCTATTCAGGATCCCCCTTCTCCTCCTCCAAGCAGGATACCTTGGAGAGGAGTATCTCCTCTGGAGGCTCTCGGCAAGGAGTTTCCATCTATGGGCTCTATCAATCTTGGTGTCCCTCTTCTTGTTTATCTTATCATCTCTATAGACTATCTTCCTCTCATTGATGTCTATGGCTATGACATCTCTAGGCTGGTAGGGCTGTGGCTTGGGGATCCTCTTAGAGATCCACAGGATCATCTTATTGTCTCTATACACGAGCCTAGCCTCCCTATTATCATAGTCATCGTATCTCATATCCAAGCCAATGATCTTGAGTTTAACCCCTCCTATGATCTCCACATATCCTTCTTTAACCCTTATCCCGAGCCTTGGTGTAGGAGCATGCTCAGCTTCCTAACCCTAGGCCTCCTACCCCTCCTAGGATTATTCCTCCAGGCATTGGCATTTGCAAGGGCATCCCTGTAGCAGTCAATGGCAACCCTAGATGGGAGACCGAACCCCCTCAGCTCTCTGTATAGAGCGTTATAAACCCCCAATGCTTCTCAGATTTAGGCCCAGGATCCTGTTTATTGCATAGTTGAGAGCTACATTGTATCTCCTGAGGAGCTCTATAGCCCCAGGCTCGGGACTAACCACCATCCCGATCGAGATAGAGGTCATAGAGCCCCCTCCAAAAATAAACAAGAACCTAGAAAGCAAATAAAACCATCCCGCCTTAAAAAGTGAGTCTTTCGGTTGTAAATATAGAAGGAATGCCTCTAGAGCCGTTCACCCGAAAGCCTGGTGCGTGGGGGGTTTGGGTTTGCTATGGGCTCTCTTAGGGCTTCTCAGAGCCTATGCCTAGAGCGCCCTTTTAAGGTGCTCGATTGAGGGGACTTGGAGAGCACTCAACATGTTTTTAAGGAAATTGCTCGCACCTGACGCCCTGCTTTAAGAGCCAGCCATGCATTTCAGGGCTTGGCATTGAAAGGGCCCCCTTTTAACACTCCCCGCTCAAGCCCAGCTAGCGCCAGGGCAATAATCCTTAGAGGAACACCCCTAAGCTGAGCCCCAGCCGCTGCGGGACAATATTTCATAGAACGTAGGTGATATAGGAGTGCTCCTAGGCTCCCACGCATTGAAAAGAGCATCTAGGGCTATAGGTTCCTCCTTAGGTGTGTCCCTAAGGCTGTCACAAGGCAAGCAATAGATTAAATACCTCTAGTTACTTAATCATATTTAATGATGAGGTGATAATCTCTGCTGGATCTAGGTGCGCAGAGCTCTCAGAGAGCTATGATGTTTTAAGCTCTCCTCAGATGGGAGCCCATGGCGTTAAGGGTGATCTACTATAGAATTGAAAGTAGAATTGAAAGGGGAAACGCTTGAAGGAGACAGAATATAGAAGGCTTAGATGCTCTAGATGCGGATTCGAGGCAGATAGAGACGCTATCATTGGGAAGCTGAACATAAGGAAGAGGGCATTGAAAATCCTGGGAATATCTGGGGGATCTCTGGCCATCCCGACTCCCCCAGATGACAGATAAGAACCCAAATAGATGGGGAGCCGATGATCTGCCTGAAAGGGATGATTATCAAAAGAATGACGACCTGAGGGCAGGAGAGGAGGTCAGAACATTCTTAAGGCTTGGCTAGTAATAGCGCTTATAGATCCCCATCCACCTCCTCCTGGCGTTTCTATAATTACCTCATCACCTTCATCTAAATCTATGGTGAATTTGCTAGGCATTATAAGCTCTCTCCCATCCCTTTTCCTAATAACTATTCTCCCTGGTTTCCCAGGCTCTCCTCCGTTGAGGCCCCAAGGGGCTCTCTTTATTCGCTCAGCCATTATTGAGAGCCTTGCTGGTCTTAGCACCCTGAAGGATCTTATGATCCCATCGCCTCCCCTATATCTCCCCCTGCCCCCACTATCTTCTCTAATCCTGTAGGCTGTGTATAGCACTGGATACACTCTCTCCGCAACCTCTATAGGGGTGTTCATGGTGTTGGTCATGTTAACATGTACCCCTGAGACGCCGTGTTTCCCCGGCCTCCCCCCACTCCCGCCTCCTATCGTTTCATAGTATGCCCAGTACCCTGTGGAGGGATCCTCGCCCCCTATCATTACGTTCATCATAGTACCAGATCCTGCTGCTGGAACCCTCTCAGGTATAGCCGTGGAAAGGGCCTTTAGCACTGTGTCGGCTACCCTCTGCGATGTCTCGACGTTTCCACCTGAGACTGGGGCCGGTTTCCTGGGGTTCACTATTGTTCCTTCGGGTGCCGATACCTCAACAATGCTATAGAAACCCTCGTTAACCGGTATGTCGCCCTCTATCAAGCTTCTAATCGGGTATACGACAGCTGCGTATGTAACGCCGTATACTGCATTGTATGGCTTATCAACCTGCTTACTGGTTCCTGTAAAGTCGACTCTTACATCTTCGCCGATCTCCAGCTTAACCCTTATCACAGGATCCTGATCCTCTAGCTCTAGATAGTCCTCAGCCTCGAACACTCCTCTCCTCCACCCAGAGATCTTGCTCATCGCCAGGGCCCTGCCATGGGATATCGCTTTTTCCCAGGCATCCTCAACCGCTTCTAACCCGTACCTCTCCACTAGCTCTGCAACCCTTCTCGACCCAACTATGTTTGCAGCTATCTGCGCCTTCGTATCTCCCTCTGTCACTAGGGGCGTCTTCGTATTTGCTGTTATGATTCTCATGACCTCCTTATCTACAGATCCCTTCTTAACCACCTTTATCGGCGGTATGATCAGGCCCTCCTCATATATGGTTCTAGCAATAGGGTTCATGCTACCTGGCATAGGCCCCCCAACATCTACTTGGTGCGCCTTGTTTATCACATAGCCTATATGAATTCCCCCACGATATATCGGGGCTATTACTGTGACATCGTTCAGGTGCGTGCCCGATATATATGGGTCGTTGAAGATCAGCATGTCCCCCTCTCCAAGATCTTCACCGCTGTTCTCGATCCAACCGATAATATTCCTAACACATACCCTGAAAGAGCCCAGATGCACTGGTATGTGCTCAGCCTGAGCGACGATCCTGCCCTTCTTATCCACTATAGCACAGCTATGATCCATTCTCTCCCTTATATTCGGCGAGAAAGCAGACCTCTTTAATGCTACTCCCATTTCCTCAGCTATATAAACAGTGGCCTTGTAGATCAATTCCCAGGAAGGCATGAGATCGCCTCAGAGCTTCTCAATAATAAGAGAGCCCGCACCCCCTACAAAAGCCTCCCAACAATGTGGAATGACAGTTGTTGAGTCATATTCATCTATGAGAGCCGGCCCTCTAACCCTAGCCCTCTCTGAGAGATCTTCCCTCGCATATGTCGGGGCATCAACCCATGAATCCGCTATATATACCCTTCTATACCCCCTGGGAGAAGGATCCCCATGTTTCTTTGGACTAGGTAGGGTAGGCTTATCTCTCCTGATCACGGCGAAAACCCTTATGGTAACTATCTCCACGGGAAGATCCATCTTAAATCCGTAGAGGGAGGTGTGTCTCTCCTCAAAAGATTTTGAGACCTCCTCAAAACTAGCCGGCCTCCCAGCTGGGATCGTGATCTCCCAGCCCTGCCCCCTATATCTCACATCAGCGTATCTAACGAAATAATCAGCTCTCCCCACTCTCCTTAGGATCGACTCTTCTAGGGATCTATAGGCTTCCTCGAGAGCACCTGGGAATGAGGCCCTAGCTTCGAACCTCCAGTCAGCTAGCAAGAGGCCTAGGGCGCTGAAGACTCCAGGAAAGGGTGGGATCATAACCCTTCTAATCCCTAGCTCCTCAGCAATAGCGACTGCATGCTGTGGACCGGCCCCTCCAAAGGCTACTAAGGCGAACTCGCTTGGATCTAGCCCCCTCTCTATGGTCACCAGTCTTATAGCTCTAGCCGCCTCGAGATCCGCTAGCCTCACCGCCTCAGAAGCTACCTCATATGGATCTCCGAGCTTTGTAAGCCCTCTCAAGGCTCCCTTCCTATCCAGCTTCATATTTCCTCCCAGCAGATATTCCCCGATCCTGCCAAGGACTAGGTTTGCATCTGTTATAGTGGGCTCCTTGCCTCCCCTTCCATAACATATAGGCCCTGGATCGGCTCCAGAGCTTATTGGACCAACTCTCAGAGCCCCTGCCTCGTCTCTCCATATGATTGTGCCGCCGCCGGCAGATACCTCTGCTAGATCTATGAATGGGAATCTCACAGGATATCCCGAGCCCTTTATAATCCTTCCGTAGTGGGCCTCGCCCCCGACCTCGTATTCACTTGTAATCTCTATCTCCCCATTAAGTATTGTTCCAGCTTTTGCCGTGGTTCCGCCTATATCTAGGCTTATAACCTTCTTCTCACCGATTATCTTTGCAAGCTCAGATGCCGCTACAACACCAGCTGCTGGGCCACTCTCTATAATCTGCACAGGCTTCTTCACAGCCTCTTCAGTATCTATGAGTCCCCCGGAGCTAGACATTATATAGAGTTTGGGATCCCCGAAGCGTGATAGCGATGATGCTAGAGACTCTATGTATCTAGAGACTAGGGGCATGAGAACCGCGTTTACAACCGCTGTTGAGGTCCTCTCATACTCCCTAGGCTCTGGTGCAACCTCGTGAGAGGCCACAGCGTATCTGAAATATTCTCTAGCGATTTCCTTAGCTATTCTCTCGTTGGAGGGGTTTATATATGAGTGTAGGAAGGATATTGCGACAGAGATCACGCCTGATCTTCTAAGCCTCTCATAGACCTCTCTAATCTCAACCGGATCCACTCTCTCTATGATCTCTCCTCGGGCCGAGGTCCTCTCCCTCACCTCGAACCTGAGCTCCCTAGGGATCAAAGGTCTGGGCTTTTCAAAGAACTGATCATAGAGCCTAGGCCTATTCTGCCTACCAATCTCGATCACATCTCTAAATCCCTTAGTAGCTATTAGGGCAGCCCTCGGGAGCTCCAAGCTTATCTGACCCCTGAGAGCATTCGTAGCTATGGTAGTGGCGTGGACTACCTCCTCTATCTCGCCCCCTATCTTCATGAGGCCGGATACTATGGTTTCCCCAGGATTTCTGGGGTTAGTGAGCATCTTAAAAGACCCTAGGTTTCCCTTATCATCTATATAAACGAAATCCGTGAATGTACCCCCAACATCGATAGAGACCCTGAGCCCCATAGCCACCAAACTATAATATGTAAGGAGCTATATGGGCTATAATAGGCTATATAGTAAAAGCCGGAGGCGAGCCCCTCATCACAGAAGCCTACCACTAGTCGTCTACCGCCTCACAGCCCTACAGCTCTTGGAACCATATACCCACCGCTAAAATTTTTCTAGATTAAGTCTAATAGGTGTTTGAAACATCAACGCATCTTGATACAAGGTAAGGATATCGAGGAAGATTGAGAGCTATTTGGTAACGCTAATGGTGTTAAACCATTAATCCCTCTCCAGGGGGCTAACACCCGAGACTAGGCAATAGGAAACCCGCCCTTCAAGACGGAGAGGGATCATAGTTCTTAAGGAGTATGTGCATTAAAACACGAATGATTCTAGCAATAATGGAGACTGAAACCCCCTATATTCCGAGGTGGGAGAGGCTAGGCGGCTCAGATCGGTTCTTCCATTTGCCCTGAAATCGATTCTAGCCTCTATGACTATATCTAATGATCTACATCATGTCCAGAGGCATAATTAAGGATATAGAATAGAGTTAGAAACTACAGTATAGGGGTGTCTCTATAGAGGGGAAGGTGGATTTGGGAAGGGTTCTAGAGGAGGAGATTCTTTCTAGGAGGATTCAGGAGATAGGGTTCTCACAGCTTTTAGAGGAAAAGGACAGGATCTCGAGGATATACTCTTGGTGTTCGAGAAGGAGGGAAGAGGATGTGTGTAGAGAGCTGGAAAGGGTATTGGTGAATGCTGTGAGATCTCTTGTAAAGCTGAGGATCTTTAAATCTATCATGGATCTGGATCCTGGTAAATCCTTTGACGCCGAGATCCTGAGCATGGTGGCTAAGATAGCTAGTGTAATATCAGAGGTTTTTAGAAGCGTCCCCATAGACCCATATGGCAGGATTCCAATCAGATCTAAGGTGGATCTTGATGGAGAGGGGTTCAGCTATAGAAAAGGCTACATCTACATGGTTCATCTAGATCGAGCGGTGATCCTCGTAATATCTGGGCTAGCGGATCTTGTAAGCCTGTAATATATTAATTAAAGTAATGGATAATATAGAGCGGATATATGTTGAAGCCTAGCCCCCGGAATATAGCGTAGTTGCTATAGATCTTGAGAAGCGATACGGATCTCTATATGTTCTTAAGAGAATCTCTTTCAAAGTTGAGAAAGGCTCTATATACTGTCTCGTAGGCCCTAACGGAGCTGGCAAGACAACCATGTCCAGGATTCTTGCAACTCTAATCCCGCCAACTCAAGGGGAAGCATATATAGAGGGGTACAGTGTTCTGAGAGAGCCAGAGGCTGTTAGAAGGATTATATCTTATCTCCCTGAGGAGGCCGGTGCATATAGGAATATATCCGGGATTGAATATCTCGAGATAGTGTCTAAGATATATAGTGATAAGGGGTTCGAGGAGATTCTTGAAAGGGGTATAAAGATTTCTGGATTATCTGAGAAAGATCTTAGAAGACCGATGAAGCAATATTCAAAGGATATGAAGAGAAGGATCCAGGTTACAAGGGCCCTCATGACCCTTCCAAGGGTGGCTATTCTGGATGAGCCGACAGTCGGTTTGGATCCTATTCAGAAGGCAGAGATCAGAGGGATTATAAGGGATTATTCGAAGAGCCACGGCTTAACTGTGCTTCTATCCACGCACGAAATGGCGGAGGCCGAGGATCTATGTGAGAGAATTGCAGTAATACACAGAGGATCAATAGTTTTCGAGGGATATTTAGACGAGATCATCAGGGCTGTCGGGGCTAGAAACCTGGAGGATGCCTTTATAAGACTCATTTCGGGTGGAGAACGTGCTAAGGGCTCTGGTTGAGAAGGAGGTAAAGGATCTGATCAGAGATCCTAGGATCTGGATCCCTGTTTTAATAGGATTCCTAGTTCTCCCCATTATGGGAGTGATACAAAATATCTCGGTATCCTCTCAGATTTCGCAGGGGTATGGAGCCCAGGTATCTGTCCAAGTATTATTACTAGATAGCTATGATGGCTCACGAGATTTCCTCGAGATCCTTAAAAATGTAATGAGAAGTTATAACATGTCTTATATAGATAAAGAGGGCTCGTTCCCGAAGGAGGCAGATGCCCTCGTAATCATAAACGCATCCTCTATAGAAAGCCTTGCTAAGGGGAGAAGGATTGAGGCATTGTGCTTTATAAGACTAGACTTACCAGCTCATTGTCCCCGCAGGATGTGGCAATAAGGATCCAGCAGTCCATAGTTGATGCATCGAGAATCTATATAGCTAGGATAAATAACATAACATCTATACTTCCAACCCTTATTATTCCCTCTCTAATATATTCTATACCATACTTACAGGATAAGAATGCCATCATAGCCTCCTTCGATATTAGCCAGTTTTTTTCTATTGACCTTTATACAGATAATAGTGCCCATGATACTCCTAATGATTTCTGTATTTATAATGCGGTATAGCGCAATCTCAATGGCTATAGAAAACGAGGAGAAGACATTAGAGATTCTCCTTTCTATGCCCATCCCCAGAAGAAACATAGTTCTGGCTAAACTAGCAGCACCAGGAATAATAGGGGCACTATCTCTAGCAGGATTAGGGCTAGGGCTCCTGATATACACGAACCTGCTAGTATCTAGTGTCAGAGTTTACCAAACCCCCGGCACCATAATAGCTTCTAACAGTGCTCAGCAGATTGGTAGCATACCTCGGCAGATCATAGAGAGCTATATGCCTGACATAAAGATCCTTAATATATCCAGTGTTATAGATATATCGCCTCTAAACATAGGTGTAATTACTATATATGCAATAGAGACAATACTCTTAGCAGGTATAGTCGGGACTCTGATTGGGAGTGTAAGTAGTGATGTGAGAATGGCTAACACGATCTCAGGAAGCTTAGCACCTATACTGATAATCCTTTGGTTCGCAGTAATCTTCACAGATCCTTCATATCTTCCTGTGTATGTACTGTTATTTAATCCATTGACCGGGCTGCCATTCTACTCAAGAATAGCCTTCATAGAGAGCTATAGCTCGCCCGATATATACACCTATCTCATAGTCTCAGGTTTAGAGGTAGTGTTTGTAGCTATAGTAGCGGAGAAAGCTCTAAACCTCGAGATGCTGGAAAGGCTTAGAAGAGGTTTAACGATGCTCAGGAGATCAAGGTAGAGGCAAGCCTCTTTCTATAGAGTAGGGATTATGATGCTGATCTGGAGGTTGAGAAACGTTTCCCCGCTAACGGTATTTGATTGTGTTTCCAAATACTTGTATTTCTGCCAGCGGGGTTGGGCCTAGGTATGGGTTCACTAGCTTCACCCACACCTCATGGGCCCTGTCGAGCTCTAACACCACGGCCTCCAATCTGAGTAGAGATATCTCTAGCACGACATCTCTCTTAACAACCCTGTCATCGACATATGCTATCCTCAATACTATCTTCACAACCTTATATCTCCCGTTATTCCCCCTCACCGCAGTGCGGATCACTAGGGGGCTGTAGCTATCGATCCTCTTCATCGAGAATGGATCCACGCTTGAGGAACCCTTCTCAGATACCCTTACAGCATGTATGGGCCTATCCTCGAGAGGCTCTATCAGCTTAGATACACTTCACCGATAATCCTGTGCCTAAGCCTCTCATCCCTATTCTCGGACATCCCCTACTTATCATCACCATCGATATCACCTATAACAACAACAGCATTGTTCTCCCTAGCGAGATCCTCTATGAGGCTAGCAACCTTATAGAGTATACCCTGCTTTCTATCCCCTTCTCTAAGCCTCATTAATTTCTTCTTAACACCCCTCTCCACAGTAGATCTTCTCCTAGAGATCCTCTCCCTCCTAACTGAATAAGCTATAACAATTTTCCAAGGCTAGTCTCAACCCTGATAGCCTCAGCTAACATACCACCCCTGAATGCTGCTATCGTAACACTATTCTCATTAACATCTAGAGCGACAACATTCTTGGGATCGTAGGTGATCTCGAAGGATCTTGAGAATGCTAGGCAAGCAGCCTCCCCTATTACATTCTAGTTTGAGCTCGCTCGATAGTCTCCAGCCGCTGTAGAGGTATCTATGTAATTGCTTGTTATCCCTATACCTCAGCTCTACCCAACCCCCATGGGTTCTAAGCATTATACTCATTCTCAAGCCCCCAATCCTGGTTATCTGGGTAGACTGTCTCGACCCTCCTAACCTCTGGTCGGTCTGTATATGCTCTACCCCTTTTCCTAGCCTCTCTAAAGGCTTTAGCCATCCTAACAGCATCTCTATAGGATCCCTTAACAACCCTCGTTGGCATCCATGGATATTGCTCCCTATACCTCTTGTAGAAAACCCTATGTAGTGTCTTCTGTGATGCTTTATGATCTAATGCATACTCAATCATCTCCTCAATCATAGCTTTTAGCGGTTCTACAATCTCTCCGAGAGCCCCTCTAGCGTGCTTGTTAGCATAGTAATCAAGCAAAACAGCTCTACGAAGAACCCTGAAAAGCCTCTCCAAGAAATAGATCACCCACACATATACCAATAATCGGTTGTGCATCCCTCTCCTAGCCATCCCAATAAGCTTCCCCTAACCCCCTTCCAAACCCTAGCAAACTCCCCCAATACTAAGATAACGCCCCCCATGCCAACTTCAAGTATTTATAGATAACCAGAGAATTTAAATTTATAATTTACCCTGTAACAGCCTATCCTCTTATAGAGATCTGTCCATATCTTAAAACTAGCAGGTTTAGAGGGGGAGGTTTGCTCTATATTAATAATCCTAGAATATCCCGAGGAGGTTCTCTAGGATGGAGTTTATCTTACACACTACTGCCCATGTATCGAGGCTCTCACCATATATTGAGACCCTCTCTAGTCCAAGCGATAGGATCCTCTGGGAGAAATCTCCACGTTGGAAGCCTCCTACCAGAATAATAGATCTTTTTGAGGAAGCTATTCTCCTACAAAGACTAACAGGATCCTCTCTCCTACCCTTTTCATCAAGCAGAACCGAGTACTCAGGCGATAACTCTCTGAGATACTCAAGCAGATCTTTCCTCACTAGATAGATAAGAGGCTTCTCACTATCCGGAGGAGCCGAGCCCCTGACCAGAACCTGCTCCATTAGACTTACAAACCTGTTATAGTTCCTCGGAATCCTCACCTCGCTCCTCACATGAACAAGACCATGCCTCGTCTCAATGACAGCGTTAACAATTCCAAGAGACCAGAGAGGTGATGAAGAGAGCAATAGAAGAGAGGTATGTATGATATCAGGTCTACCCCTCTTATACCAATTAGCTAGATGTCTTCTCATAGATCTATAGTGATAAGATATATCAAGAAGCATCTTAGAAGGATCCACACTCCTTCTCCTAGCACTGGCAATCACGTCCCTAGAGCCTAGAAGCTCTTGAGGGACTAGTTCAAGAGCAGCTTCAACAAATAGATATGTAATCCTCGGCTCGCTTTCCATAGAAACCATACCCTTTTAATAGCCTCTTTAAGCATGATTCATAGAAGGGAATAAAAACCTAGTAGCATGAATCATCGACTTTCTCCCCGCTCTCTAAGATAGAGAGATGTCATGCAGATGTGGATATTATTATATGAATGCACCGGCAATAGCCTTGTGGGAGGCCCTGGATTCTACAGGGCAATAGTGGATAAGATTAGAGAGACCAGAAAGCCAGCTAATAGCTGCGTGACAGATGTTATAGAGGCTCTAAAAGCTCTTGGGATTAAGAGGTGTCTGTTGTGTCTCCATTATATTGAGGAGGTTAATGATGAAAGAGGAGGTTTCCAGGGCCACAGGGATAGGTGTGATCTCTATGAGAGGTATGGGTATTAAGAGGAGTACAGATATGTGAGGCCATTGCCTTAGGAGCTCAATAGGTTCGCCAAGATGTTTTATAGCGATAGGGCTGAGGGTTCTTCATAGCTATACGTATCTTAAGGATGATAGAGATTATAGAGATCCTCAAGGAAGACATGGGTATCAAGGTGGGACGAGTAACCAGTCTCTCTATAGGCAGCTCCTATGAGGATTGGGATTAGGATAGGATCCAGAGGTACGGGTGCTCTTAACAATAGATTTTAGTTGTATAGCTTTTAAACTGCCTCGTTTATGGATATATCTCTCCGGATTTCTGGAGATTGCTATTGGCGTAGCCTTGTTATCCCAGCTATCGCTATACTATAATTGGTGGGTCTTTTGTATCACATGCCTGTCTGCTCGGTTGAGGAGATGAGGAGGATTGATGACCTTGCCTCTGAAGTCTATGGTATAGATCACTCCATATTGATGGAGGATGCAGGATCCTCTATATACTCAGCTCTATTAAGAGAGTTTGGATCTATTAGGGGGAGGAGAATCCTAGTTGTTGCTGGAACTGGGAATAATGGTGGAGATGCCCTGGTAGCTGGGAGGAGGCTATATGCTGGCGGTGCCCTAGTTAAAGTGGCTCTGGTTGGGGATCCTCTCAAAGCTACTGATCTCTGTAAGAGGAACCTAGAGCTCATAAGATCAATTGGTGTCGAGGTCATAGTAGTGGGTGATGAGGGGAGCCTATCAAAGTTAGAGGAGCTGGTGGGGTGGGCGGAGATCATAGTTGTTGGGCTTATAGGCATAGGTCTCAAAGGTGATGTTAGGGGTCTCCATAGAGGTGTTATAGAGGCTATAAATAGATCTAAGGCTTTCGTAGCTAGCGTAGATATTTCCTCTGGATTAGACGGTAATAACGGGCTTGTGAGGGGTGTTGCTATTAGATCTAGCATCACAGTGACCCTGGGAGCTCCGAAATACGGTAATATTCTATACCCAGGATATCAGTACTGTGGCAAGCTCTATGTATCCCATCTATCCTATCCCCCAACCCTTTTCAGAGACGTTGTTGCTGAGATCAACTACCCGACCCCTATTCCAGAGAGGCTTAGGTGGGGGCATAAGGGCACTTTCGGAAGGTTCCTCGTGGTTGGTGGGGCTAGATATTATTATGGAGCTCCGTACTATGCTTCATACTCATTTCTAAAGGCTGGTGGTGGCTATTCGAGACTCGCAGCCCCCAGATCTGTTATCCCCTATATAGCCGCGAAATGCAGCGAAGTAGTATATATACCCCTAGAAGAGACTCTCGAGGGTAGCATAGCTCTCAGCAGCTATGAGCAGATATTGGGCATCGTGGAGAGATACGAGATCGATATAGTTGCAATCGGCCCAGGAGCCTCCCTCAATCCAGAGACTCAGGAGCTGCTCAGAGCACTTATCGAGGCGATCGAGAAACCAGTTATAGTAGACGGAGACGGGATCACTGCTATATCATCTAACCTCGAAAGACTAAAGGCTCGAAAGACTCCCACAATATTGACACCCCATATGGGGGAGTTCTCCAGACTCGTGGGACTGGATATCGAGACTATTAGAGAAGATCCTATAGGGGTTCTTAGAAAAGCATGCATAGATCTCAACTCACACATAGTTCTGAAAGGAGCACATAGCCTCATATGCTATCCCGATGGGCATGTATATATAAATATGACAGGCAACCCGGGGATGGCTAAGGCCGGCACAGGAGATGTACTCACAGGGGTCATCGCTGCTATGTATGGCATAGGCCTTAGAAACCCAGGAGATGCAACACGAATGGGTGTACTTGTACACGGCCTTGCAGGGGATCTCGCAGCAGATCGATTAGGAGAGGACGGGGTAACCCCCGATGATATCCTACATAGCCTCCCAGAGGCAGTTAAGATCTTGAGGAAGAATCCAGATTACATCATAGGAAGATATATGCCACAGATAATATAGGGATCCGGGTTTCATGACCTAGCACTGCCCCCTTCCCTTGGTTTCATAAGCCTCGGGAGGTTCTTCCGCTTGTCCCCCGATGGTTGTTGATTATCGTTGATATTCTTTTGTTTTGGATTGCTTTGCTTCTTGATCCACAGGGTTTTTAGCCCTGCGGCATCAGGAGACCTCCACCTCTCCCACAGGGATCTTGGGATCTCTATGGGTTCATGGGTGGCTGTTGAGCTCAGCGGAATGGTGCTCCCATCTAGAGCTATGCCTAGAGCCCCGAAGCCCTTCTGGGCAGAGCCCTCATACAAGGCTTCGAGGGTCTTAAGATAAATATTGATCAAGGCTACTACCTCTCTATGCCATCTCTCGCCTTCCTTGCTACATATCCCTATCCTATTCTCCCCATATTTTATTACAGCCTTGTGTATCGGGCAGATCTTAGATGTATTCCTGGGATCCACTATTAATACCGGCACACCATACTCCCTAGCCTTATCTATTAACGTATTGAGCTCTCCTTTCAGAGCACTCTGATATATCCTGTGCCTTAATTGCTTATTCCTATACCTAGCGATCATAACCTTTATATTATCTCGTGAGATATTCTCTCAATAACTATTGCTCCTCTCATCCTCATAGCGCCCCTTACCATCATGTTTGCTGTCTTCATCCTATAGTCCTTTTTCTTTTTTTCCTTCTCTAAGCTTTTCCATAGCCTTCCTAGCCTCTCTACTATCGGATCCATTTCTCCTCTGGATACTCTCCTTCCTATAGCTATAGCCCAGGGTTGTCTTTGCAAGGTCTGTTAGGATTATTGCTAATGCCTCGTATAGAGTTGCTACAGAGTTCTCATTAACATCGACAGGCTTAATATTCTCTGGCTTGTGGATCTCGACCTCCTTCTCTAGGGATAGGTGGAAAAGCACTCTCCTATTCTTTCTATCAAGCTTGATCTTTGCGTGGGATGTTGGCTTAAAACCCCTGGCCAAAAGCTTGTAGAACTCCTTAGAAGGCTCAAGATCTATGTGCACCCAACCCCTATGGGTATTGATAGCAACACTTGTGAAGAAAATGTTCTCAAAACCATTTATATTGATCTTCGTAGCATTTATCTGTTTCCACACGTGGTCATCAACTAGCCATAGACTAACACTATTGATCCTCGGAACTAGTTTGCCCTCCATCATCTCAAGATCTACTTGATGCCAAGCTATTTCCTGGGATTTCCTCCATAGAAGTCTCACGAGTTCTTATTCTTCAGATCCTTTCCCCTTAGGTTTAAGTACTTAACGATCTCTCTGAAGATCTCTTCAGCATATTGTCTAGCCTTATTCCTCCATAGAGAGGAAACCCTTTCAACAGCATCCTGGCATAAGCCATGTATATAGTGGGATGGGATATCTGGATAGATATTCCTTAACTCTCGATACTTCCCATTCTTAAGCCTATAGTAATTCCCAATAATATTCCTGGATGCGTGGGGAAGCACATATCCAAAGCATCTTGCTATATATGTTCAGGATCTCTTTCAATGCCCTGAATTCTCTCCTAGATAACTTCTTTGGGGGTATAACAGCGGTCTGCTAGCAACTATCTTATCTCCTGGCTTTGCAACCTACATCCACTTCTTATCCCTCTTTTTCCTCCTCCTAGCCATTATCCCTGGACCTCTCTTTGTTCCTAAACCTTCACTCCAACCATTAATTGATAATGAAAGAATATAAAAAGATTTCTACTATCATGAAAAAGGGTTCTTCCCCCAGTGTCCCTCTATGTCATTAGCCTCTATTTGGAGTGATTCCTACCCACAGCCCATCTCGTTGAATTGACCTAAACAGATCCCTTCTAAAATATTGAGATATAGTACTTATCGATATATATATATAAAAAATATAGTTCAGAGATCCAAGTCCGTAGTGTTCAAGAAAGAAACGGCCCAAGAAGAGATAGAGATCGAGCTCCGCAGAGAGGCGCGTCTCAACGAGGGATCGGCTCATAGAGACGATATAGAGATCCATAGTATGTATTTATAAGAATGCTCTGTCTAATACTAAGCGGTATCTCATATGGATAGAGGCGTCTCAAGGATTGTTCTCGTGGGATTTCTAGTTATGATATTGATAGTGGCTAGTGTAGCCTACTACTTACTAATAGTTCAGAAGCCGGGCCAAACGCCGCAGCAGGTTACACAGACCATGCAAGCTACTCAGATCACCAGTATTATGACCATACCCACAATTACTACTCCTGCAATGCAGCAGAGGGACATGCTAAGAGTCGCTGTTGGGATCGATATAGACACCTTAGATCCGCATGGGCAGACTACCGGGACTGTTATCAACATTCTTAGGCATGTCTATGAAACACTATTCTGGTTCGATGACGAAGGCAAGAAAGTCGTTCCATGGCTTGCTGAGAGGTGGGAGGTCTCTCCAGATGGTCTTGTATATACACTCTACCTTAGAAAGGGTATTAAGTTCCACGACGGCTCTGAGTTCAACGCAACGGTTGTGAAAGCGAATCTAGATAGGTGGATAGACCCCACGGTCAGGGTTCCTGCGAGAGCTCAGCTCGGCCCGGTTAATGGGACAGAGGTTATTGATAGATATACTGTTAAGATATATCTCTCAAGGCCATATGCTCCATTTATCACCGTGCTAGCTAGCTTTCCCATGACCACTAGTCTTGATGTTATTAAGAGGTTTGGTAATCAGACTATCACTGAGGTTGTTGGTACAGGGCCCTATAAATTCATCTCCTGGGAGAAGGGTAGGAGGGTTGTTCTAGAGAGGTTTGATGACTACTGGGGTCAGAAGCCCACAATAAAGAGGATTGAATGGCTAATAATACCAGAGGCATCAACAAGAATCGCAGCACTACTATCAGGAGATGTGGACTTCGCCTTCAACCTACCTCCACCGGATCTTGATAAGGTTAGGGGAGACCCTAGATTCACCGTCTTAACTCCTCTCACAGATAGGGTTATATTCATTACAATACTGCCTAAGAGTCCTCTAAAGGATCCGAGGGTTAAGCAGGCCCTGAACTATGCTGTCGATAAAGAGGCTATTGTCAAGAATATATTGTATGGTCTTGCTCTACCAGCTGATTCTGTAGTGCCTCCCCACCACTTTGGATATGCTAGGATGGATCCCTATGTGTATGATCCTCAGAGGGCTAGGAAGCTCCTCGAAGAGGCTGGCTTTCCATTCGATAGGAAGCTCGTACTCCTACACCCAACTGGGAGATATCTACAGGATAAGCAGGTTGCGGAGGCGGTGCAGGCATATCTCTCGAGAATAGGTTTGCAGGTGGAGCTAAGAACAATGGACT
>Ga0209670_100262_pt1 | contig 33309 bp, 32 predicted proteins | sample PerSpoBPS_BMetaG_FD_184741 | JGI IMG/M metagenome (GOLD analysis project Ga0209670, IMG submission 184741) | Thermal spring microbial communities from Yellowstone National Park, Wyoming, USA - Perpetual Spouter B (PS_B) MetaG (SPAdes) (version 3) | ecosystem: Environmental > Aquatic > Thermal...
GAAGATATTTATCATAACACCATATATAGATGATAGAAACCCCGACGAGATCATCTTAAGAGCACGTGAAAAGGGGGTAGAGATAATAACCCCTGAAGATGTTGCCAAAGGGATTTAACTATTATACCTATTATACAAGGTATAAGAGACATTATATAGAGCTCTATATAGCCATCACATGTGTAAAGTATCTCCTCCTAAAACAGGGATGACGTTAGGCTTACTAGGTTTTAATGCTATCACTCTAGCTAAGCAATAAGGTATTGGTAAGGACCCTAGCTCCCACCAACATCAAATAACCCTAGATGATAGCTCTGACCCCTCCCCACCCTAATAAGACGGGGATCCTCTGCCCTCTAAAGCGTGAAGATTTAGGCTATATCCCAGACTATCGCCTGGCTCAGCCCCGCGCCTGGCCTCAAGAAACTGTTTTGGGTTTCATAGAAGTTTATAAGGGTTGGTATTAACTCCTTTATTTGGGGGTGGAGTTGCTTAGACCGAAGGAGGTTTGTGGGATGCTTGGTATTAGCTATACTACTTTAAGGGGTTATGTTAGGAGGGGTTACATAAAGCCTGTTCTTACTCCAGGGGGTAGGTGGAGGTTTAGGGAGGAGGATGTTGAGAGATTAATTGGTGTGGTTAGGCAGAGGAGGGTGATTCTCTATGCTAGGGTGTTCTCTAGTAGTCAGAGGGATGATTTGGAGAGGCAGGTTAGAGAATTGGAGGAGTGGGCTAGGCAAAACAACGTAGGGGGTTATGAGGTGGTAATAGATGTTGGAAGTGGGTTGGAGGAGGATAGAAAGGGTTTCAAGAAGTTGCTGAAGCTTGCTGTTGAGAGGAAGATATCGAGGATCATTGTTGAATATCCAGACAGGCTGACTAGGTTTGGCTTCAAAACAATTGAGGAGCTTCTGAGAGCCTTCGGTGTTGAAGTGGTTGTCTTGAATCAAGAGGACAAGGATCCTAGGGAGGAGCTTGTAGAAGACCTCACCACAATAGTATCTCACATCGCCGGAAAGCTATACGGCATGAGGAGCCATAAATATGAGAAGGTGGTTGAAGGTGCAAGGAAGCTCATTGAAGACCCTTGAGCTTGTCAGGGCATACTCTGTACCTATAAGGGATGATAGGGTTAGGGGGCTGATAACATGGTATGTCAAGGCTCCCCAGAATGCTATAGATATGATCTGAGATAATATCGAGTGGAGATACAGCTTCCCAGAGCTCATTAGAAGGGGTGGGAAGCTAACTACTGTTATTGGTTGGAAGATAAGGATCCCAATAATACCGAAGGATAGGGCTTTCAAGAAAAGGCTTAGAGAAGAGCTTATGAAGGATAACCCCTACGCAGCACACTGGGTAGATGCTGTTATCAGAACAGCCTACTCCATAATCGAGTCTTGGAGGAAGAGGTATCTAAGGGGTAGGGCCAGGAAGATAAAGCCGAGGATCAGGAGGAGATTCGCTAGATGCAAGATAACGCTTATGAAGATAGATTATCATGCTAAGACCATAAGGATAACTCTGAGGCATGGAGAATATCTCTCAATATCCTGGAGATCAACATGGTTCGAGCACAGGGTTAGAGATTGGATTGTAGGTGAGGTTATAATCAAGGACGATAGAATAGTTATCCCCTTCAAGAGCTCTGAGGAGATCTATGTTAGAAGGGTTATTGGATGGGATAGTAATGAGCTTTCATTGGATGGCTACGAGCCTAGTATAGGCTTTATACATGTAGATCTAAAGCCTCTCCAGAGCATTAAGATCTTGTATGAGCGTAAAAAGGCTATAGCACAGAGGAAGGGTAGAAGAGAATTATATGAGAAGTATGTTAGAAGGGAGAGGAATAGGGAGAAGGACTTTATAAACAAGCTCTCAGCAGGCTTGAGAAGATTATTCTAAAACACAGTCCACGTCTTCGAGGATCTAGATAAGGAAGATCTCGTTAGCAGGAAGAAAAGGGGGAAGAAAAGGAGGAAGAGGAATGCTAGAACACCGTGGAGGAGGATTCATAGGAGGATGTCAGAGGTAGCTTTAACAGCTTATGTGGATCCTAGGAACACATCTAGAGAATGCCCCAGATGCGGGTATGTTGTGGAGACCCAAGAGGGGCATGTCTTCGAATGCCCTAGATGTGGATTAAAAATGAACAGGCATAAGGTCGCATCTATAAACATTAGGAGGAGATATCTAGAAGGAAAGAGGAGAAGGAAGAGGAGAGCCAGGATGCGGGGGTTTCCCCACAGCAATGAACCAGAGATCTCAATGAAGGTGGAGCTGTGGGTAGGGGTCACCCCGAGCGGGAGGAGCCCAGTGATATGGATCCCGATGAAAAGGGATCCTGAGGGCGATGAAACCAAGGAAAGAGGGCTTGATATCAAACAATATCAAGCCCAATGAAACCCGAACCCCTCGTTGTATAGTTATGGTAAGTTGCTCATGGTTATCAGGAGATCGTTTTTGTTCTCATTCAAATGTATTCAAAACATTGTCGAGGCCTTTACAGATTTTTCTCGCTTATGGAATTAGAGTGGTAATAGTGTGGATCTTGGTATAAGAATATAAGGTTTGTAATGAATAGTTTCTGATGTGATATAGGTGGGGCTCGGCTCTGCAGAGTTTTCATGGTCGATACATTTATGGCTACAGGGGTGTTGGAATTGGCTCTAGAGAGGAGGTACGATATTGTGATCGTTGGTTCAGGTGTTGCGGGTGCAACAGCAGCCTATTTATTAAGTAGAATGGGCTTCTCAGTAGCCATTGTAGATGCTAAGCCTAGCTATAGGACTGGGGACAAGCCCTGTGGAGATGCTATTGGGAAGCACCATTTTGAGGAGGTCGGAATAGATCCTCCGAGGGGGGATGAGTTAGACGGCCTTGTCAAAGGGATCATGCTCTATAGCCCTTCTGAGGAGGTTGTTCTAACTATAGAAGGTGAGGGTTATGAGATAAACAGGGTTAGGTTTACACAGAGGCTTATAAGGGATAGCGTTGATAGCGGGGCGGACTACTATGATGAGACAAACGCTTCTGCACCTATAATCGAGGGAGGTTTCGTAAGGGGTGTTATAGCTAGCAGGAAGGGTGATAAGCTTGTGTTTAGATCCAACGTAGTGATAGATGCCTCAGGTTCTGCGAGGAGTATTGTTAGGAGGCTTCCACAGGAATGGCCTATAGTGGATCCTATAAGGCCTGAGGATACGCAGATAGCTTATAGAGAAATAAGAGTTCTTAATGAATGGATAGAGAGACCGGAGTATATAAGGATCTATGTGAATCTTAAGATAGCTCCGGGAGGCTATTGGTGGAACTTTCCGAAGAGCATTGCAAAAACTGTTAATGTAGGGCTAGGTGTTCAGGGTGGGAAGGGGTATGAGCATCCGAGGGTATATCTCTATAGATATATTCTCACAAGACCTGAGTTCAGAAACTCGAAGCTTGTGGAGAGCAGTGGCGCTCTGGTCCCTACTAGAAGACCTCCATATACCATGGTTTGGAACGGCGTGATTGTTATAGGGGATGCAGGCTATACTGTGAACCCTGTGCATGGGGGTGGGAAGGGCTCTGGGATGCTCTCTGCAAAGGCCGCTGCGATAGCGTATTCTAAGGCAGCTGAGCAAGGCGACTTCAGCGCTAAGGGGCTGTGGGTTATGAATAAGCTATATATAGATTACTACGGCGCTAAGCAGGCGTCACTAGATATATTCAGGATCTTTCTCCAGAGGTTATCCGATGATGATATAGAGTACGGGCTTAGGAGGAGGATAATGAGGGAGAGCGATCTATATGAGACAAGCGTAACAGGAGTTATAAAGAATAAGAAGGGGGTCTTTGATAAGCTTAGCAGAGTCATTGCAGGGCTTGGGAGACCGAGTCTCCTTTCAAAGCTAATTCTAGCCGCAGAGTATATGGATAAGATGAAAAAGCTATATGAAGAGTATCCAGAGACCCCTGAGAAGCTCAGCGAGTGGATCTCTAGGTTGAACTCGCTCTATAACTCATTTGAAAGGGCTCTATCTACTTAGGGTTGAAATACCTAGTCTCTATTTACTTCATTTTTATACTTGCTTTAGGTGATGTCTTATCTTAGGAAGGGTTTCTCGCGATCGGTGTCTTCGATATATTGCTAATAAATTGTATATTATATAAGAATTCATTCATTATTTCTATATATGGGGAAGATTGTATAGGCAAGATAGTAGATCTGCACTACATAATATCTAGGATCATAAATAAGTATATAGGTAGTCTAAGTTCTGAGGATATCTATGAGAGAGAGCTAGCTAATACCCTTATCTATCTTAGAGAGAGTATGTGGAGATCCTGTGGCTCTTCAGGAGGTCTCTGCGGGGAGGAGGTTGTTATAAATTCTCTAGATCTTCTGAAGAGCAGCTATAATACCCTAGTTCTGAGATCTGGAGCTCCTTATAGTGCTAAAATAAAGATCTATAGGCTATTCAAGGATCTAATAGAGGAGATAAATGGCTATAGTAAGAGGAACCTAGGGCATGATCTACTTTCCACTGACTGGCTCAGAGAACCTAGGCAGTATAGGCTTATAGTGAGAGTGAAAGGCAGGAACATACCAAGAGAAGCTGTGGTTGAGGTTATAGGACATAATCACTACTCTCAAAAAGAGAAGGTTAATCCTAAGGAGAATGTGTTTAACTTGGCTGAGGGAGAGTATCTAGTGAGGCTATCAATCGAAGGAAGCGTTGCTTCACAGAAACAAGTGTTTCTCGAAAGAGACTACGAGATCGAGCTAGTTTATCAAGAGCCCCAGAAAATGCATCAAAAGCAGGGCGAAAGCAGGGTGGTAAAAAAGGTCCTTACATATTCACTGGATCCTTCAATCAAGGTTCTATATATATCAATAGCTCTGATCACTTTATCAGCAATCCTCCAGCTACTGAGGTAAACTATTGTGCAAATTGAATAGGATACAAGATGTGAACTGTTTCTTTTCGGGGTTTCCTGCCTCACTGCCCTTCCTTGCCTCTAGCAGTTGGTAGGGGTAGATGGGGTTCGGGTTTCATCGGGCTTGATATTGTTTGATATCAAGTCCTCTTCCCTTGGTTTCATCGCCCTCAGGATCCCTTTTCATCGGGATCCATATCACGGGGCTCCGCCCGCTCGGGGTGACCCCGACCCACAGCTCCACCATCATAGCTTCCTCTGGTTCATTGCTGTGGGGAAACCCCCGCATCCTGGCTCTCCTCTTCCTTCTCCTCTTTCCTTCTAGATATCTCCTCCTAATGTTTATAGATGCAGCCTTGTGCCTGTTCATTTTTAATCCACATCTAGGGCATTCGAAGACATGCCCCTCTTGGGTCTCCACAACATACCCGCATCTTGGGCATTCTCTAGATGTGTTCCTCGGATCCACAGAAGCTGTTAATGCAACCTCTGACATCCTCCTCCATGGTGTTCTAGCATTCCTCTTCCTCCTATTCTTCCTTCTTTTCTTCCTGCTAACGAGATCCTCCTTATCAAGATCCTCGAATACATGAATAGTGTTTTGGAATAGCATCCTCAAGCCTGCTGAGAGCTTGTTTATAAAGTCCTTCTCCCTATTCCTCTCCCTAGCCTCGTACTTCTCATAAAGCTCCCTCTTACCCTTCCTCTGCGCTATAGCCTTTTTACGCTCATACAAGATCTTCATGCTCTGGAGAGGCTTTAGATCTACATGTATAAAGCCTATGCTAGGCTCGTAGCCATCCAATGAAAGCTCATAGCTATCCCATCCAATAACCCTCCTAACATAGATCTCCTCAGAGCTTTTGAAGGGGATAACTACTCTATCGTCCTTAATTATAACCTCACCAACAGTCCAGCCTCTAACTCTGTGCTCAAACCATGTTGATCTCCAGGATATGGTTAAGTATTCCCCTTGTTTTAGAGTTATCCTTATGGTCTTAGCCTGATAATCTATCTTCATAAGCGTGGTCTTACACCTAGCGAATCTCCTCCTAATCTTCGGCTTTACCTTCCTAGCCCTCCCCTTCAGATACCTCCTCCTCCAGGATTCCACGATCGAATAAGCTGTCCTGATAACAGCATCAACCCAGTGTCTAGCATATGGGTTGTCCTTCATAAGCTCATCCCTAAGGCGTTTCTTAAAAGCCCTGTCCCTCGGAATTATTGGGATCCTCACCTTCGAACCTCTGATCACGACCAGCTTTTTACCTTTTCTAACGATCTTTGGGAAGCTGTATTTCCACCTGATATTATCCCAGATCATATCTATAGCATTCTGTAGAGCCTTAACATACCATGTTATCAGCCCCCTAACCCTATCATCCCTGATAGGGACAGAATATGCCCTCACAAGCTCAAGGATCTTCAGCAAAATCGCTCCATAAAAAGACTATGTATCAACCCTTATAAACTTTTATGAAAACCAAAACAGTTTCTTGAGGCGGAGCTCCACAAGTTATCCAGACGGCTTCTGCCCCCACCTAGGGAGTTTATAGCAAGGGGTTTAAAGCAGAGATCTATTACGGTCTATGGGACTGAGTTTTCGAGTTTCTAATATAATAACCCCTAAGTTATATCCGTATCTGGGAAAGAGATGCCGATAGAGATCCTCCCCAAGATCAGGATCGAGAAGAAAAATGATAGAGAACTGATATTCACGCTAACTGGGGATCAACATGGGATACCTAATCTAATATCTAAGCTAGCTATTAAGAAGCCATATATTAGTTATGCATCATATATAGTGGATCATCCGCTCACATCACTACCTAAGGTTGTTATAGTCACTGACGGGACCAAAGATCCTCTAGATGCTCTGCTAGAAATTCTCGAAGAGGCTAAACAATATGCTCTTGCTATGAAAAAGGAGATCGAAGAAAAGCTATAGATCAGAGCCCATATATGCTGTTACAACCGAAGACCAGTGCTTAATGCGGAGACGTGGTCGGAGCTATTGTTAAGTCATTGAGACAATAAGTCAACATGTGTTCAGCTATGATTAGTTAATGCTTATAACTTCTCTATCTATACTTTCCAGAAGATGAGGTGTGAACCTGGTGATGATGATGATCTACTATAGAATTGAGAGCTATCGAAGACCCCGGTGATAGTTATGCTAATAGGTGTTATGAGCGATACTCATGATAACTTATTAAAAATAGATTCCGCGGTTAAGGCTTTCATAGATGCGGGTGTCGGCATGGTTATACATCTAGGTGACTATATAGCGCCATTCTCTTTAGCTAGGATTCTGAGAAGTGGGATCAGATTCGTGGGCATCCTAGGCAATAACGATGGCGAGAGACTAGGGCTTAAGGAGATCGCTTCTAGGTCTGGGCAAGAGCTCCATGATCCTCCACATGAGATTATTATTAGTGGCAAAAGGATTCTCCTACTCCACGGCTTCGGTCCGAAGGACAGGACTGTAGGGATCGTTGAGAAGATCGCTAAGGGAGGCGGCTATGACGCGATCCTATATGGTCACACACACGAGATAGATATAAGGATCGAAGGTGGAACCCTCATACTAAACCCTGGAGAGGTTTTCGGAGGTCTCAGTGGAAGATCTACAGTTGCTCTGTTGGATCTCAGCAAGATGGAGGCAAGGATAATTAATATATAGCTATAAAAGGATCTTCGACAGTAATGAGAGTTATTATTTAAGCCTTCATGCTGTAAAGCAGATAAGTGAGCCTATCCATGTCATCCTCAGGGCCTCAAGCCTGATAGCCGAGGAGGTATCAGAACCTGGAGATGTATATATAGAGAACCCTTGGGAGGTGATCTTATATTGAATTAAAGAGAGGGATTGAAAGAAGAGATGGCAGCTTCAATAGCTATGGGCTCAAGGTATATATAAGTCCCGGGGCCAGTGTTATCCCAAAAAGAATTGACGGCCTATACTTAGATCTAAGGGGGGTCGACGAGATTTCTCCCTCCTATATCGTTGATTCTATGAGGTCAGTAGGGCTGGATCCTAGAGTATCCTCGGATCTCATAGAGATCATAGCCCTCATAGATCCTGAGAAACCTCCTAGGGGAATAAAACTCATAGAATCTCTATGGAGACTCATGATTGCAATAGATTTAGAGCTTGTCAGGAGAATTTCTTCTCTAGAGATCGCTCAGAGATCATTTAAAAGGCTCGCAGCAAGAATAGATAGGGATAACCTGAGATATAGTATTAGCCTAATAGCTCTTCTAGTGCCAGATATGACAATAATACCATCATGCTCAGCAGATCTCATAAAAGATCTAAAGACGTATGCTGGAGCATCTACAGGTGAAATCCTTATTGAAGCGTGTAATGAAAAAGATCTAGAGGAGTTAAGACATCTAATAGGGGGTATCATAATTACAGCTTAAACATTAATTACTAGGCTGTTACAAGGCAAGCAATAGATTTAAATATCTCTAGTTACTTATAAATACTTGATGTAGCGTAGAGAGGGAATGCTGGGCTTAATCATATAAGCATCTAATCCCTAGTCATATTTAATGATGAGGTGATACCCCTATGTGCTTGATATATAGATATCCTCGGAGAGCAATGATACTTAGAGCTCCCGAGACCGAAGCCCTTTATGAGGGCTCTGCCCAGAAGGGCTTCGGGGTTTTAAGTATAGATGGGAGCCCCTTTCCGCTGGGCTCAACAGCCATCCATGAAACCACAGGGATATCTAAATCCCTGTGGAGGAGGTGGAAGTCCTCCGATGCCACAGGGCTAAAAACCCTGTGGATCAAGAAAAACAGCAACACCAAACAAATTAATGTCAGCGATAATCAACAACCATCGGGGGACAAGCGGAAACTCATCTATACTACTTCCAGCTATACTCAGAAATAGTGGACTGATCATTTAGACCTCAAAGCTTATATGAGACGCACAAGACTACTTAATATTATCTTCATGCATATTCTAAAATATGTCATAGGCTGTGCTTAAATATATTCCTATGATCTTTTCCTTGTAGATGTGAGATCATGAGAGTAGTTACATATTCTGCTTAGATCTCTTTATATAATATTCTTACCCCTATGAGTAAGTATAACACTATTTTATTATCGATATTAGATTTCTATGTAAACTATGTATTTATAGCTATCATCTAATAAAAATACATGTGGTTATCGATGATGTATATAGAGCTTACGCAGAATAAAATACTAGCAGAAGCGTTAAATTCCTATAGAAGGGATAGATCTTCTTCGGTAAACAATGCAAACCCCATACTGGTAGTTATAATCACAGTAATGTTCTCTGTAGCTATGTCTGCAATATTTGCTTCCTATGTGGTAGGCATTTTCCAAGATAGCGATAGCATTCCATCCAGAAACGCTGAGATCAGGGTTATGAATATAGCTAAGCTTAAGGATTCTAGCGATAAGGTCATGTGGAATATAGACCTTAGTATTAAAAATAGGGGCGAGGGCCCCATCGAGTTCAAATATATAGATTTTTCTATTAGCGGTGCATCTATCCAGCATAGCGAGGACTATAGCAAGAGGGCCTTATCACTTTCCATCGGCCCTAACGAATCGAGACTGATCAATCTATTAATTACAAACCATCCCGATATTAATAGGCAAGGACATGCATTAATATTTGTAGATAACAAGATTAGTGAGGGAACGTGGATCACGATCCATTTTATTGACGATCGTGGGAATATGTATCAAATCATTCTACAACTTCCATAGAATAAGTTACCAAGGATCCTAAGGCATACAGCTGTGCCCTTTAGGGCTGGATAGTGTTTGTGATTTTAAACTTTCTTAAGGAATTATCTATTGCTGTGATGAGGTATATAAAGCCTTGAGAGCTTGGGAGTCGATGCATCCAAGCCCGATGATCATGGAAATAGAGCCAATAAACCCCCACCAGTGGGATAACGCCCGGGACTCCAGTATAGAAAGCTAGTGAGCTATGGTTTGAACGCTGGGAGATTCTCTTTAGAAATACTAATGAATTAGCTTAGATAGAGTGGGGAGGTTTTGATAGTAAAAAGGTATGGATCTAGCTAACTATCTAAATATCATATATCGTACCTACGGAAATGGGACAATACTATTTAACGAAACACTCTGAACCGCAATATCCCTTATATACGCTTCCCGGCAACATAATAACGGAGGAAGTGAGTAGATTGGAAAAAACATATCTGAAGAAGATGCTCATAATAGGGGTGCTAGCTGCTGTCGCAATAGCGATCGGGTACCCAGTAGCTGTGTGGGCATTAACCATTGCTAAACCAAGCTCTAGCATAGCAATTAACACCAACACCAAAGAATCCGACGACTCAGAACATGAGGCAATATCTATAGAGGAAATAAACATAGAGGGTCACGAAAAAGCATTAGGAAACAACATCATTATATATGAAGAGAGAGAGCATAGAGAAGCATTACATAATCCAAAATCGAGAACGATACTCTCAGCAGTAATCAATATAACAGACACAAACGTACAAGACCTATCCCCAGGAAATAAAGTAGGAATTGTACTCACTAAAATACCCACTAAAAATGGAGGTAACTACAGCCTTCTCATACTAATACACACACAAGATAGAACATATCACATAGTTACAAACAACACGAAAGTTAACATAGGTAGTGACAAAATAACGATAAACGGTATTATAGCGAGAAGCACTCATGCAGAATTCAAGCCAGGACAACAGATCACCCTAGATCTAAGTATAGGTAGTGCAACACTATCAAGATCAAGCGACTCATTAACAATAAAAGGAGACGTGCTAGCACTAATATTCAAAAGATAACTCAAAAAATAAGGCTTTTTTATCTCTTTGCCTCTACTAATTACTATCCTTTTAAATCATAGAGGCTCGGCATATCATCTCTCCCACGCTTAGATATATAACTAATCATTTCGATTACAAATGAAAGCCTTGTCTTTCAAGGCGGGAAGGAGGTCATAGTTCCTCAGCAAAACTTATGTATCATTATAAATGACGCCTTCTTTGTCCCCTCAAGGGTTGGGGAGAAGGTTATATAAATGGCTGAATACTATTAGAGAAGATATATTTAGTGATTATTTACCTGGGTTATAAAGTACTGTTATACTACTGCTATATAGATATTAAAGCTACTTAGCTGACCTCCTTGCCTGCCTTCAGGTAGTCATTTTTGATCCTCAGTCCTTTCAGGCGGATCACTGGTTCCCCATTATTCGGGTTTATATCTGTCATTTGGGGCAGTTGGGGGTGATCAGAGATCTCCCAGGAGTCCATCATTTCGGGCTTCAGGCTCTAAAAATACTATGATTAGAAAGCTAATAAAAATCATCTCCATCTTGAAGGGCGAGCTTTCAGTTGTAATCTCTATATACTAATGCTTGGAACGATATCTGAGTAACCCTCTGTTTAACGTGGGTCGGGGGATGGGATTTGTCTTTTTATTGGGCAGGGCTATCTGTATCTGTTATTTTACCATCTTTCATTATCATGATTCTTTCACATATCTCTAGATCTTTATGTGTAACTATTATTGATATGATATTTTTCTCTTTCATATATTCTGCTAACCTTTTCAAGCAGCATCCAATATACTCTGGATCTAGATGATCTATGGCTTCGTCTATTAAAACCACGTGGGGGTTTGAGGCGAGGGCTCTCGCTATCGATACCCTTACTTTCCACCCTGTGCTTAATTCTGAAGCCTTTCTTCTAGCGATCCTGTTATCTATTCCAAGGATCTCCATGATTCTCGTGAGATCCTCTCTATTAACCCTCCTAGCGATAGCTATGTTTCTCGACACACTCATATGGGGGAAAACATCTTTTTCTCCCTTGATTAGTGGGAATCTTCTCTTTTCAGGCTCTATCTCAGTTATATCGATGCTATCAAACAAGATCTTACCCTCATCAGGCCTTATGATCCCGGCCACTATGTTTAAAAGGGTTGACTTACCAGATCCGTTGGGGCCTTTTATACATATAAGAGATCCTTTATTTATTTCTAGTCTTTCTATTCTAAGTGTGAATCCGCTATATTTCTTAACGATCCCTATTATAGATAGTTTCCCCACACCGTTTCACCTCACTCCTAGGAATAGTGATCATTGCCACTTTATCTCCCATCCTTTATTATGTTCATATGTGAAGATATATATCCCTTTTACCGAGATTGTTTGGAGAAAAAATGAAAAGAATTTACATATTAATGTTGGGAGTAACCCTTCTAGGTATTTTTATAGGAATACTCATATCCCCCTATATATATTTATTGCAGACCTCTAAACAGCCCCAGCCCGAAGTAGGCAGAAACAAGGTCGGTGCGAATATTAGTACGATATATACCCTTACTATTACAAGGAAGGAAACTCTTACAGCAACGGGGGCCCAGGCTCTGCAACCTAGGGAGGTATACGTGTTGGAGGCAGCGACTCTGAAGCCTATGATTGATATGCTGAAAGATATTATGAAGCCTCGTGGCTATATGATCTATGATGAGGCTAAGGGGTCTGCCCAGCTTGCGAGGGAGATTAGTGATCTTGGTAAGAGGGCTGACCTCTTCGTATCAATTGATTCAGAGGTGGTTGAGAAGATCCTGATGCCAGGTGGAGTGGCGAGCTGGTATATAGTATTTTCCACCTCCTCCATGGTATTTGTGTATAGCAATGCTAGTGAGGATAAGGTTAGGAGGCCTCTAGAGATGCTTGCCAGAGGAGACCTAAAAGGCTTCTTCGATGGATTGTTATCGGGTAGCTATAGAATAGGTCTTGGGAACCCTGATAACGTTCCGCAAGGGTATAGAACACTTATCATGTTAAAACTAGCTGGTGTGATGTTATGGGGTAATGAGTCTTACTATATATCTAGATTCAACGATCTCCAGAGATCCGGGAAGGTGGTGTATACCAGGGATGCAGCATCCTTAGTAGCACAGCTACAGACAGGCGCTATAGATATAAGCTTTACATATCTCCATGAAGCGCTTCTATATAATCTTAAATATGCTAGACTTCCGAAACAGCTGGATCTATCAGACCCCTCTCTAAGAGATTTCTACTCAAGGGCAAACTATACTACTAGCTCCGGCACGGTGATAAGGGGATCCCCTATAGAGATAGTGATCACAATACCAAAGACAGCTGAAAATAGAGAGGCAGCACTAGCTGTGATAGCATATCTATTAACGGATAAGGGGAGGGAGCTTATTAGAAGAGCAGGGCTAGTACCTATCGAGATCCCCGAGATAAGGGGTTCCTATAGCGATTTATTTAGGTGATCATTGTGATCTATCGCCTCTTCTTCTGGTCATTCCTGGTACTGGCTATATTTGTGCTTACAACCCCTATAATGTATCTAAGCTATGAGGGTTTTTTCGGTAGATACTCCGACCCATATAGATCATTTAGCCTCGAGATCCTCTCCTCAATAGCATTAACAGTGGTAGCCTCAACAATAGCAACAGCTATCGCCCTGGCTATAGGGGCGCCGGTTGCGTATTATCTAGCTAGATATAGATTTAGAGGTCAGGGTCTTGTTGAGGCTCTCATAGATCTCCCAACATCCGTGCCACATCCTCTAGTGGGTATAGCGATACTCCTATTACTGGGTCCTGTCGGTCCTCTATCACCTATCCTTAAGATCCTTGGGATAGGGAATATATCATACACCTTAATAGCAATGATACTTGCTCTCCTAATAGTTTCCACACCTGTAATGATCAAATCCCTTGCTAATAGCTTCAAGTCTATGGACCCCCAGCCAGAGATAGCAGCCCTAACCCTCGGGATTAGCAGGATCAGAGTGTTTCTATTAATAGCGCTTCCGATGAGCATGAGATCTATAGTTAACTCATTCGCCATAACCCTTGCCAGATCTATAAGCGAGTTCGGATCCATAGCTGTAGTTGCGTATTATATATTAACACCCCCTTTCCAGGGTGTAAAGCCAGCATCGGTTTTAGCATGGGATCTATTTGAGAGTGGTGGTCTCGGAGCAGCACTCCCGGCATCGGCCTCCATATTTCTTCTAAGCCTAGCAGTGCTATTCTTGGTAAGAATATCTGAGAGGATATCTAGATAGAGAGATAGGGAGCCGTCTCCCCCTCCAAGACTGAGGACACCACCTTCGATGCCTCATTAGCCCCTAAAAATATTTCTCTATATATCTTCTTCCTCTCAATAAGCTCCACAGCTGCCAGATGAACGCAGAAAGGTCTTGAGCGCTTAATGGCAACATTTAGTGTGAAATCGACACAGCTACAATATGTCCTTGGCAGAACCATATGTATATGAGAGCCAACACCTACAAGATATAAGACGAGCTTCCCTGCCCTAACCCTCAATATCCTTCTAGAAGCTATTATATCAGCCACACTCTGATCCCTAACCAGCTCATCAGTGCTTAGAGACTCTAAAGATCTATATACCCAAGCCCATCTCGATTCTATGGTGGATCATCCCCGATCCACATGATCTTCTCCTTTATAATCACTTCTCATGATTAATACTTTTAGCCAATACTTATCTATAATAATCCCTGCCTTCACCCCACCACCCTATCATTAATTTGAAAGCTCTCTTCTACCAAATACCCAGTGCCGATCGCATCACCCCGATAAAGCAAGAAGTATATTCTAGGGTTTTCGAGTTTTGATAAGCTTTATATTCATGGTACGATGGAAATAGGTATCGAAGACAATCTATAGAACGTCGATTCTTTTGAACACTATATGGACTTCTCTACCACATTTGCATAGAAGCACACTTATAGGTTTAAAGAGAGGGGATTCCGACGTTGTGGCAAAGCCTCTACCCCCAGCTATCGATATTGAGTCCCTACCCCCCAGTATGTAGCCTGCATATGTCACCCTAATCTCATCTATAAGGTGTTTCTCAGCCAGGCTCCATATGAGTTCTCCACCGCCCTCAACTAGGATCTTTTTCACACCTATGCTGTATAAAAATCTTAACGCGTAATCCATATCCAGCTTTGGAGGCTCTCTCGAAGAAACTATATAGACTTCAATACCATTCCTCTTCAACCTCTCAATCTTATCTCTATCAGCTACCTGAGAAGTAAGTATAATAGTTCTTGCTATTTTCTCCCTCACTAGCCTGAGATCTTCTCTTATTGAGAGCTTACCATCTACAACGATCCTCACGGGATTCTCACCCTCGAAATATTTCAGCCTGAGTGACGGATCGTCTATATTAGCCGTATTGGTTCCAATCATAACAGCCCCCGCCTCCTTCCTAGCCATATGAAGCCTTCGAAGATCCTCTGGACAGCTAATACTACTAAACCTTGTCCTCGAGGCAATCCTTCCATCAATTGTTGCAGTGACAAACACCATTACATAGGGTCTATCCACAAGTTGTGGGGATATCTCCACCATGATCAGCCCTTCATTATATATTACTGGCTCCTTTTAACACCATACTTTTATTATGGAAAACCAAGCGCTTTTACAGCATCGCCTCTTTATGAAGTAATGTTCGGATAAAGCTTAGCATAGATATAAGAGAATCTATGACGCCCTTCCCGCCCTGAAGAGCGGAGTTTCCTATGCTGGGGTCTTAGGTGTTAGCCCTCTGGTGAGGATTAATGGTCTTACACCATTATGTGTTACATGGTAGCTCTCTATCTTCCTCGATATCTCTATTCTATAGCCTAACTTGCGGGCTATGTTCAGAGCATCATTAATATCTGCATTGATCTTCCTCCTGTTTTCTTACATTCATACAATCCTCTATATATCCTCCCATTCTTATGCTTGATTCCGCATATTGAGCGCTCTTTACCAGTGTAATCCTCAGGAACAATCTCCACATCAATTCCATACTCCCTGAATATGTTCACAATCCAGAGCACTATCTTTCTATACCACCATATGTTTGTGTTATACTCGTTTCCATTTTCTTGGCTAGCTTTATTGGGTATCCTATATACAGCCTATGTATAGCTTCCTAACTCCTCTTCTATATAGCTCATCGGCTAGGAATCTGATCAATACCACTGTATAGGTGCCTGAGCCTCTCATCCTTCTTATACATTGCTTTAAGGCACTTCTTGTGATATTCTTTCCATTGTGAGAACCCAGCATTCCTAGTAGATCTGTAGATCTCTTATAGCTTGGTATGCCGAGATCTCCCTCTTCCACCAATAATACTCAGACTTGATAGACCCTCACTTAACTAGCAGAGCTGATCCATCCGAGGTTACCACAGCGAGTAGGTTGTTAAGCTCCATGTCTATGAAAGCCTCCTTATCACCTATGGGATCCCTCTGCCTAATACTCCTCGGATTTGTGATCCTCTGTTTCTTCTTTTTCCTCTCCTCATCATCGTATATGGGCTTTACATAGCCTCTCTTGTTAGACTTAGGAGGCTCAACACCAGCCTCTATAGGTATGTATGCTTGCCACCTACCAGCCTCATATACTATTTCAAGTCTTCCCTGCTTACCCTCCCACCTAATCCTGCCAACATATTTTATCTTGAGGTTGAAGTCTTCGAGGACTGTATATCCCTCGTTCTCGCTGATAGGCTCGACACGATATCTATCGTTTCTGATCAGTATGTGTATCCTCTTCTCACCAGTATCCTTGTCCTTCCAATAGCCTGGTGGAGATAACTTCCTTATGAATGGAGGTAACCTACTTTCACAGCCTAGCACATGCCAAGCCAATATCAAATAATACCTCATCCTCATATCTATTTATCTATTTGGGAATAGTGCTACTCTATTGGTTCTTCGCTGCTCTTTTTCCTCTTCTCTATCTCTTTTTTGAATGCTTCCAGGGGGTTGGGGTCTCTGGCGGGCACTCCTCGGGGGGGTTCCCCCGCCGGACATTCTTCTAGCATATTTGCCCGCCAAGACCCAAACCCCCACTAAATAACACGTTGAGAACCCTATAAAAACATACCCCGCCCTGAAGGGCGAGGCTTGCCCTGTTGTCATCAAAACCACAGGTCAACAGATCTTCGCTTATAAGCCGGGTAAGAAAAGTTAGTATTAGGGCAAATCTGATCTACTATAGAACTGAGGAAGATCGAGAAACATGTATGAATGATCTACTATAGAATTGAAAGGTAGGAAAATAAGATGGTTAGAATGATATCGACCATGGTTACTGAAAAGTTCGAGGGCAGGAGTATTAATATAGAACTTGCTAATGGCGAATCTATCGAGGGTGTTCTGGAGCAGGTAACTAGCTACGAGCTGGGGGTGAGAGCGCCCAGCGGAGCTCTCATAGTGTTTAGACATGCTGTGAAGAGTGTAAGGGTGAGAGAGAACGAGGTAATGGGGATAGTGAAGGAATGTTGCGAGGAGCGCTATATACTTGGGAATGACTATATAGGCTATGATGTTGTTGTGAAGTTTATAGATGGTAAGGAGCTTTCTGGAAAGCTTATATCCGTGTCTAGGTATGAGATCGCCGTAGCTTCTGACGGGTATGCATATATACTTAACAAGGGCCTGATCTCATATGTGAGGCTCCTAGGATAATACTTATATATCCTTAATCATATAACCTATCCTGGGACATGCTTGCCCCAAGTGCCTACTAAGCTAGTGACATGGGAGGAGATTGTTGAATGGAGTAGAGGGCTAGCTAATAATATAAAGAGGAGTGGTTGGCGGCCAGATATTATAGTTGCTATAGCTAGAGGAGGATACGTACCGGCAAGACTCCTATGCGACTTTCTAGGTGTTGAGAACCTGCTGTCGATCCAGAGCCAGCACTGGACAGAGGCGGCTAAAGCGGAGGAAAGAGCTGTGCTCAGGTTCCCATACATCGTGGATATGAGTGGAAAGAGGATCCTCTTAGTTGACGATATAGTAGATACTGGCGACACTGTAATACTTGCAGAGAAGTTTATAAGGGATAACTGGAAACCCCTGGAAGTTAAGATAGCTGTCCTCCAATGGATAAGCCCCATAGCAAAGATCAAGCCTGATTTCTACTATATAGAGGTGAAGGAATGGGTATGGTTCCAGTATCCTTGGACAAGGCTTGAAGATGTTACATCCTTCATCAAGAGAATGATCCAAGAGGAGTCCAAGAAAGGCAAAACCACATGGACATTCGGGGAGATAGTGAATAGTTTCAGGGAATGGTATGGAATAGATGTAGATAAAATCTTTTACGAAGATGCGATAGAAAACCTAGTAGAAAAGGGATTCCTAATCAAGAAGAATAATGTCTTATATACAAGAATCTGACCTCCTCCCCGCCCTGAAGGGTCGAGGCTTTCAGTTGTAACGAAGAGTGAGGGACGAGTTTCAAGCTTCATAGAGAAACACAACCCCAACACTGTTTCCGGATCACGGATCCCTATTGTAGATGGTAAGCCATATTAGGCTGACTAGGGGGAGTCGGTCTATTCTATAACAGATCGCGAAAAGCTTATAAGCACAATAAATTCTATATTATGTAAAAGCGATGGGGGTGGGAGGTGTGGGCAAAATTAGGGGTGGACTTAAAACAAGAAGTGGTTGTTGTTAAGGTAGGAGGATCTCTAATAAGAAAGCCCCAAGATATAGACACAATCCTTAGATTGCTAAGAGAGAAGATCCTCATAGATACAACACCGGTGATAGTTGTGTCTGCGATTAAGGGTATTACAGATCTTCTGATATCTCTGTGCAACGGTGAGAAGGGGTCTCTGGATCTAGTTATAGAGATCCACAGGAACTTTGCAATATCTCTTGGTATTGAAGAGTTCTACAGAAAATATGGATCAACCCTAGAGGAGGAGCTTGTTAGATACGGAAGTAGATGTGCTGAGGATCCCAAAGCTAGGGACAGGATCCTCTCAGTCGGTGAGAGGTTCTCAGCGCCTTTACTAGCCGAGATGATCAGGGGTATGGGATATAGGGCATATGTTGCATGGCCATGGGAGATAGGTTTGGTGACGGACGATAAGTTCGGAGATTCGTCACCAATACTTAGCACGGCTTTGCCTAACATAGCTTCCTCAATATCGAAGATGATACTAGATAGATATATACCAGTCATTCCTGGCTTCATAGGAGCTACTCAAACAGGGGATATAACTACCATGGGAAGGGGTAGCTCTGATTTAACCGCAGTGCTTGTAGCGAGGGCGCTTAGAACCCCGAAGCTATATCTATTCACAGAGACACCTGGTATAATGACAGCTGATCCTAAGATCGTGCCTAGTGCGAGAACCGTAGAGACTATGGACATCGCTGAGGCTGAGAGGGCGTCTAGGTATAGGGTTAAGGGTCTGAATAGAAAGACCTTTGAATATATAGGTGACTATGAAGGCGAAATACTGGTTCTGGATCTATTCATGAGGGGTACAAAGATCTGCAAGACGTGTAAGAAGATAGGGGTGAAGGTCATAGTTCCATTCAATGAGGGGGCGTCGATAATTGGTTGGGGCTCCGGCAAGCTTCTGCCAGAGGTGTTTAACAGGCTGGTAATGGATTATAGGGTGGGATATTATGATGATCTGGAGGCTACAATATATTCTAGAATAGATCCCAACGACCTGGTTAAAGAGATACATAGACAGGTGTTTGGCTCATGAAATATGATGTAGCTGTTATAGGAGCAACCGGAATGGTTGGGCAGAGATACGTTAAACTACTTAGCAAGCATCCATGGTTCAATCTAGTTGCACTCAGCGCTTCTCCACAAAAGGCAGGCATGAGATATGGAGATGCTGTGTCATGGGTGATCGGGGGCGAGATTCCTGGTGAGGTTGCTGAGATAAGGCTCTCAAAGCCTGAGCCTCACGAGTTTAGAGGCGTTGATATAATATTTTCAGCACTCCCCACAGAGGTTTCTAGGGAATTAGAGCCTAGGTTTGTCTCAGAGGGTTATTATGTGTTCTCTGATTCGAGTCCTATGAGGCTTGATCCTAGGGTTCCTCTGATCGTGGCAGAGATCAACATGAATCATCTAGAGATAGTGAGGTTTAGGGGAAATAGCCGCGGAATATTAGTTAAAACGCCTAATTGCACATCAACAGTCCTCTCTATGGGGCTAAAGCCAATGATAGATCTTCTGGGAATTCCCCAACATGTTGATGTGGTATCTCTTCAAGCTATATCGGGGGCCGGGTATACTGGGCTCCCGTCTATGGCTATACAGGATAACGTTATACCGTTTATAAAGAATGAGGAGGAAAAGCTATCTGAGGAGCCAAAGAAGCTTTTTGGAAGGATCTATAGAGATGTTATAGAGCCTAACCCCCTCCTAAATATAGAGGCAACAACCACAAGAGTTCCTGTAAGCGATGGGCATATGGTGATAATACATGCACACTACGAAAAGAAGCCAGATCTTGAGGAGCTCATGAAAGCATATGAATCCTATAGATCCACACCCCAAGAGGTTAAGCTCCCAACAGCCCCCAGAAGACCCATAGTTCTTCATAGAGCTGTTGATAGACCACAACCAAGGCTAGATAGAGATATAGAGAACGGTATGTCCATATCTGTAGGAAGGATAAGGATCTCTGAGAAAGGCGGGAAATATATCATTAAGATGGTAGCACTTGGGCATAACACTATAAGGGGTGCTGCAGGAAACACTGTGCTGAACGCAGAGGCCAGCGTATACTTAGACCTAGTAAGAAAATAAGAGAAACAATGGGAGACAAGCTCTCTTCTTTTCTATTCTTTCTTTGAAGCATATAAAAGGGTTCAGGGCATTAGAGAGGTCGTGAATATATAGCAAGATGCTTGGAGATGTGTTTCCTTACGCTTCTAAGAATATCATTGAGGAACACTATAGGCTTGAGAATGAGGAATACCAAAGAGCCTAGGTATGTGTATCCTACTATTCTGCTTCACAATATTCATGTTGTTTGTCATGATGTAATTACCAGGGTTTCCTCTCTTAGGAAGAGTAGGGTTACTGTTACGGACATAGATGTGAGTTCCACCTGCTAGGCTTAGCGGTCATCAGCGAGCCCATAGAGATCCATAGATCTCTGGGGGATGGAGATCCTTAGACTGCTACGGGAACAATATAGGTTCTCAGTGAATCATATCATATAATGAATTTATAATGGTCTTAGTGGGATAGGCGTTTGAGGTATATTCAGATCTTCTTAGGATGTCATTAATTAGGTTGGGAAAATATGAGAAATAGGTGTTGCCTTGATAGAAATTGTTGCCGCGATCTCGCTCATAGCATCAACATTTATACAGGCTCTCCACGTATTCTATTCTCTAGGATATACGGCATATGAGAGTCTAACATATGCTAGGCGTGGGGTTGCTTCCAATAACAGTTTTTACTCTAGCCACTATATATCTATTATTATAGCTGTGAAGGACGAGGATCCCTGGATCCTAAGGCGTACACTAGAATCCTGTTTAGCAATACAGTGGCCAAGGGATAGAGTAGAAATCCTAGTTGTATCTGATGATCCCGTAGAGAGGAGAGAAGAGCTTAGAAAGGCTGTTAAGGATCTACAAAGCGGGAACGAGGCACTGAAACTGATCTTTAGAGAAAAGCCGGAGGGAGGGAGGGTGGGAGCTCTAAATCTAGCCATTAAGGAGGCTAAGGGCGACATAGTCCTTCTCCTAGATGTGGATACAAAACCCTCTCCAGGTATGGTTAGGAAAGCTGTAGAGATGATCGACGCAGGATGTGATGCCGTGGTCTTTAGATGGAGAGGCTATTATACCTATAGCTCTAGACTTGCCAAGGCTCTCTCAACAGCTATGGAGTTCATAGTAGGATCTCTATATAGAGGAAGATCTGGTCTAGGATATCAAGTCATCCCCCTAGGTAGCGGTACAGCCTATAGAAAGGATGTGATCCTTGAGGTAGGAGGCTGGGATATCGGTATAGTCCAAGACGATTATTGGATGGGTATAAAGCTTTTTGGGAGTGGGCGAAAGGTTTGCTACTGTGATGATGAGCATGTAGATGTGATGGTGACATCAACATATAAAGCTTTTAAGATCCAGCAGAGTAGATGGAGTTTCGGTGCTGTACAGGCTATTAAAAAAGGAATCAAGATCATTAGCGGGTCACAGGCCCCTCTCTGGAAAAAGGTAGAACTCGTTGTATATGGGCTTCAATATATACCAACGATCGCGATAGCCCTTTCAATCTACATTTACCCAATCCTCTTAATATTCAACAGAGGATCTGACCCTATTGAAAGCATACTATATATCTTTGCTCTATGGCTCCTAGTATCGATAATATATATCGTTAGATATATACAGATAGTTATTAAGAGACAGGATCTACGGCTCTTAGAAGCCATCAAGAGGTTAGGGACATCATCAGCCGCAACATCAGCACTATCTTTCCACATAGCTTTTAGCCAGATCCAAGGCATATTGTTTAATAAATATAGATATGTCATAACGCCTAAGGGCTCTAGAGAGATACAGCTCAAGAGAGCAGATCTCTCTGAGATACCTGAAATCCTATCAATGATCATCCTCACTATAGGAGTTGTACTATCCCTAGCTAGAGGATATCTTTTATCAACAACATGGCTAGCTCTTCTCCTATCCGCATACATATATACATTACTAGTGATCATAGGTATTAAATGATCTCTCCTCATGCCTAAGGAAATATGAGTAAATAAAGTAGTCCTGCTCCCGGAGTGAGTCTGATGCCATTATCACATTTAATATATTGGAGTATCTAGTATTGTCTCTCCCGGTATCCTTGGGAGCTTGGTTTCCTAAGCCTTACCCAAGCAGTCTTCTTGTCAGTTCTTTGCTCAAACGCTTTCAGAAAGCTCCTGGTCTCTCTATCCTAGGGGTATTATCTATGATCCTCCCCACCCTAAAGGGCAAGGTTTCGAATCTCTGGATCTCGGGTGTTAGCCCTCTCGAGAGGGATTAATGGCTTTACCCCGTTATGTGTTACCAAGTAGCTCTCAATCTTCCTCGATATCCTTATCCTGTAGCCCAGTCTTCTGGCTATATTCAGCGCCGCATTAATATCTGCATTGATCTTCTTCCTAGTCCTTATACAGATATATAGCCCTCTATATACCCTTCCTTTCTTGTGTTTTGCTCCACATATTGAGCATCTCTGACTAGTATAGTCCTCTGGGACTATCTCAACATCAATACCATACTCCATGAATATATCCACAATCCAGAGCACTATCTTTCTATACCACCATATGTTTGTGTTATACTCGTTTCCATTTTCTTGGCTAAGCTTTATTGGGTATCCTATATACAGCCTATGTATAGCTTCCTAACTCCTCTTCTATATAGCTCATCGGCTAGGAATCTGATCAATACCACTGTATAGGTGCCTGAGCCTCTCATCCTTCTTATACATTGCTTTAAGGCACTTCTTGTGATATTCTTTCCATTGTGAGAACCCAGCATTCCTAGTAGATCTGTAGATCTCTTATAGCTTGGTATGCCGAGATCTCCCTCTTCCACCAATAATACTCAGACTTGATAGACCCTCACTTAACTAGCAGAGCTGATCCATCCGAGGTTACCACAGCGAGTAGGTTGTTAAGCTCCATGTCTATGAAAGCCTCCTTATCACCTATGGGATCCCTCTGCCTAATACTCCTCGGATTTGTGATCCTCTGTTTCTTCTTTTTCCTCTCCTCATCATCGTATATGGGCTTTACATAGCCCCTCTTGTTAGACTTAGGCGGATCCAAACCAACCTCTATTGTTACTAGGGCTAACCATCTACCAGCCTCATATATTATTTCAAGTCTTCCCTTCTTACCCTCCCACCTAATCCTACCAACATACCTTATCCTCAGATCGAAGTCCACTAGCACTAAGTAGCCTTCATTCCCATCAATAGGTTCTAGGCAGTATCTATCGCTTCTAATGAGTATATGTATCTCTTTCTTGCCTGTGAGCCTATCCTTCCAATAGCCTGGTGGAGAAACCTTCTTGATATGTGGAGGTAGCCTACCCTGCCTCATCAGATCTAGTAGTTGAAGAATGCTTTCCAAGCCTCATCATTCTTCTGTATAACAGCTTGAGCATTAACACCTAGAACCTCATTATACTTGTAGTAGTACTTGCTATTAATCTTATAGTTCTTCTTTCTTGTTAGCTCTCCATCGAAGAATGCCTCTCTCTTCTCATAGTTAAGCTCATTGTATAGCCTAGCACAGATCAAGCCAATATCTATGAGGACCTTATGCTCACTCTCAGATGGTAGCAACCTCAGCTTAACAGTTCTCTAGCTCTCGCTAAGCCTCTTCTCAATCTCCTTTCTGAGTGCTTGGAGGGGGTTGGGGTGCCCTCTGTGGGTGAAGTGATTGAAAAGATGACCCAAGAGGGACAATTCCCTGAGCTGTATTTACAGATGAGTACTCGATCCCCTCAACACACGACACATCACAAAGGTTTAAAAGTCTAACGCTTCTAGGTTGTATGAGATGCTCTGACCTACCCGGCCTTGAAAAGCAAGGTTTGCTAGGCTCTAATATCATGCCTGGGGAGGCCATAGAGCCGATAAGCACATCGGACTTCTTCTAACAATCAGGTAGCTATAAACAATATGATCTATAGAGGTCAAAAAAGCTAATAAACTATTCCCGCCTTGAAAGGTAGGTCTTTAGTTTTTAATAGAGGAATGTGGAAACATTGCTTTTTAAGGCAAGGATCTCTGCTTTAAACTCCCCTTATGATATATGCCCTTTAGGTGCGGGATAAGAGCCGCTCAGAGATCCTGTGAAACCCTATCCTCTATCCCTAGCGACTGCTAAGGGCCGGCGGGGCAGTAAGGCGGGAAGCCCCGTCATGAATGGCTGTTAACTTATAAATAGTTAAGTTATAGACATAATTAGTCAGGCTATGAGCAATGATGAGGGGTGCAAAAGTTGACTTGGTGATATACGCGCTCTTCTCTGAGCCTGGATATGATCTATAACTTAACTTCTCCGATGATCGCTATTATTTCATATTATATGGGCTGGGGATGTCATTCCTTAGAAGAGGTGTTAGGGGCTTTCCTAACTTGATTATCAGTTGAAGGATTATTTCTCATTGGGCTATGCTATCTAGTGGATATCTATCCTGCTAATTCATTCTCAGAGTTTTTAAGATAGTCTTAAGATCCCGAATTCTATAGAGCTTTTTCAGAGACGAGGATCCTATACATATATATAATTATTATAAGAACCATAAGAAGTGATAGAGCTTCCACGTAAAACTCTAGATAGATCTTGATATATAGAGCTCTTAATACAGCTATTAGAGTTATAGCCACAGCGTATCCAGGTGAAAATCCTCTATAGGATCTACCCATTATGCCAGGGACTATGAGGGGTGCGCAGAGCGAGCCCATGATAACCCCTAGAAAGCCTATTAGAGTCATGTGCACTATATCTAGGCCCATGCCCAGGAATACCGATAAAGCTCCAGCTAGTCCCAGTGTCTTCGCTGTTGTAGATCCTACTCCGTATAGACCTCTAAGAGAGACCCTGTTTAATACTAGTATAATCGCTCCTGGGATCAGAAGCAATACTGTAAATGAGCGGAATGAAAGCATGAGTAGAAATACAGAGATCAATATATATGTAAGTAAAGAAGTCCTTCGAATACTATACCTAAGCATAGACGGCTCAACCCTCACCATAATGCTTATAGCAGAAAGAAGGGGGAATGAAACACTATACTTGATACCCATGTCCATAAGAAATGCGATTGCTGTATGAAACATCCCTAGGATGGCTAGCATATTCGGCATCTTTTGCAACGTAGTCCCAAGACCCTTTATAATATAGATAATCCCATGCATGAAGCTTGAAGCAGCTAGGAAGTAGGGCCAAAGATCTATTTTGGCGACTGTAAAGAGAATACCCGTTAACTCCACCACGAGCACGCTAAGGCTTAAGACTCTGTGAGGCATATAACCTGTATACCCGGGTATCTGTGCCCACATCACACCATAGTAGAAGAGTCTAATGCCTAGAAGCATAAAAGTAATATGATTACTAATATATTCAATCGGAACGGATAACAGCCCAGCGATAAGGATTATTGAAGAAACCGTTATCAAGATCCTTGAGACCAGGATCCAGGCCCAAAACCTCTCTCTAAGAAAGAGCGAGAAAATCTGTTTATACATCACTAAACACTATTGACCCAGAACCTAAATATCCTAAACAGATAGATCATATATATAGCTATACCGACCGTTTCTTGGTAGTATGGTGATTTTCCACAATCCACTTCTCAATGGCACAACGTGGAGCTCATCACAACAGGAGCTCGCCCCCTCGTCCAGGGGGTTCAGAGCCTCAAGAAACTGTTTTGGGTTCATATCTATTTATAAGGGTTGATATATCATTTTATGGAGCGATTTTGCTGAAGATCCTTGAGCTTGTGAGGGCATATTCTGTCCCTATCAGGGATGATAGGGTTAGGGGGCTGATAACATGGTATGTTAAGGCTCTACAGAATGCTATAGATATGATCTGGGATAATATCAGGTGGAAATACAGCTTCCCAAAGATCGTTAGAAAAGGTAAAAAGCTGGTCGTGATCAGAGGTTCGAAGGTGAGGATCCCAATAATTCCGAGGGACAGGGCTTTTAAGAAACGCCTTAGGGATGAGCTTATGAAGGACAACCCATATGCTAGACACTGGGTTGATGCTGTTATCAGGACAGCTTATTCGATCGTGGAATCCTGGAGGAGGAGGTATCTGAAGGGGAGGGCTAGGAAGGTAAAGCCGAAGATTAGGAGGAGATTCGCTAGGTGTAAGACCACGCTTATGAAGATAGATTATCAGGCTAAGACCATAAGGATAACTCTAAAACAAGGGGAATACTTAACCATATCCTGGAGATCAACATGGTTTGAGCACAGAGTTAGAGGCTGGACTGTTGGTGAGGTTATAATTAAGGACGATAGAGTAGTTATCCCCTTCAAAAGCTCTGAGGAGATCTATGTTAGGAGGGTTATTGGATGGGATAGCTATGAGCTTTCATTGGATGGCTACGAGCCTAGCATAGGCTTTATACATGTAGATCTAAAGCCTCTCCAGAGCATGAAGATCTTGTATGAGCGTAAAAAGGCTATAGCGCAGAGGAAGGGTAAGAGGGAGCTTTATGAGAAGTACGAGGCTAGGGAGAGGAATAGGGAGAAGGACTTTATAAACAAGCTCTCAGCAGGCTTGAGGATGCTATTCCAAAACACTATTCATGTATTCGAGGATCTTGATAAGGAGGATCTCGTTAGCAGGAAGAAAAGAAGGAAGAATAGGAGGAAGAGGAATGCTAGAACACCATGGAGGAGGATGTCAGAGGTTGCATTAACAGCTTCTGTGGATCCGAGGAACACATCTAGAGAATGCCCAAGATGCGGGTATGTTGTGGAGACCCAAGAGGGGCATGTCTTCGAATGCCCTAGATGTGGATTAAAAATGAACAGGCACAAGGCTGCATCTATAAACATTAGGAGGAGATATCTAGAAGGAAAGAGGAGAAGGAAGAGGAGAGCCAGGATGCGGGGGTTTCCCCACAGCAATGAACCAGAGGAAGCTATGATGGTGGAGCTGTGGGTCGGGGTCACCCCGAGCGGGCGGAGCCCCGTGATATGGATCCCGATGAAAAGGGATCCTGAGGGCGATGAAACCAAGGGAAGAGGACTTGATATCAAACAATATCAAGCCCGATGAAACCCGAACCCCATCTACCCCTACCAACTGCTAGAGGCAAGGAAGGGCAGTGAGGCAGGAAACCCCGAAAAGAAACAGTTCACATCTTGTATCCTATTCAATTTGCACAATAGTTTACCTCAGTAGCTGGAGGATTGCTGATAAAGTGATCAGAGCTATTGATATATATAGAACCTTGATTGAAGGATCCAGTGAATATGTAAGGACCTTTTTTACCACCCTGCTTTCGCCCTGCTTTTGATGCATTTTCTGGGGCTCTTGATAAACTAGCTCGATCTCGTAGTCTCTTTCGAGAAACACTTGTTTCTGTGAAGCAACGCTTCCTTCGATTGATAGCCTCACTAGATACTCTCCCTCAGCCAAGTTAAACACATTCTCCTTAGGATTAACCTTCTCTTTTTGAGAGTAGTGATTATGTCCTATAACCTCAACCACAGCTTCTCTTGGTATGTTCCTGCCTTTCACTCTCACTATAAGCCTATACTGCCTAGGTTCTCTGAGCCAGTCAGTGGAAAGTAGATCATGCCCTAGGTTCCTCTTACTATAGCCATTTATCTCCTCTATTAGATCCTTGAATAGCCTATAGATCTTTATTTTAGCACTATAAGGAGCTCCAGATCTCAGAACTAGGGTATTATAGCTGCTCTTCAGAAGATCTAGAGAATTTATAACAACCTCCTCCCCGCAGAGACCTCCTGAAGAGCCACAGGATCTCCACATACTCTCTCTAAGATAGATAAGGGTATTAGCTAGCTCTCTCTCATAGATATCCTCAGAACTTAGACTACCTATATACTTATTTATGATCCTAGATATTATGTAGTGCAGATCTACTATCTTGCCTATACAATCTTCCCCATATATAGAAATAATGAATGAATTCTTATATAATATACAATTTATTAGCAATATATCGAAGACACCGATCGCGAGAAACCCTTCCTAAGATAAGACATCACCTAAAGCAAGTATAAAAATGAAGTAAATAGAGACTAGGTATTTCAACCCTAAGTAGATAGAGCCCTTTCAAATGAGTTATAGAGCGAGTTCAACCTAGAGATCCACTCGCTGAGCTTCTCAGGGGTCTCTGGATACTCTTCATATAGCTTTTTCATCTTATCCATATACTCTGCGGCTAGAATTAGCTTTGAAAGGAGACTCGGTCTCCCAAGCCCTGCAATGACTCTGCTAAGCTTATCAAAGACCCCCTTCTTATTCTTTATAACTCCTGTTACGCTTGTCTCATATAGATCGCTCTCCCTCATTATCCTCCTCCTAAGCCCGTACTCTATATCATCATCGGATAACCTCTGGAGAAAGATCCTGAATATATCTAGTGACGCCTGCTTAGCGCCGTAGTAATCTATATATAGCTTATTCATAACCCACAGCCCCTTAGCGCTGAAGTCGCCTTGCTCAGCTGCCTTAGAATACGCTATCGCAGCGGCCTTTGCAGAGAGCATCCCAGAGCCCTTCCCACCCCCATGCACAGGGTTCACAGTATAGCCTGCATCCCCTATAACAATCACGCCGTTCCAAACCATGGTATATGGAGGTCTTCTAGTAGGGACCAGAGCGCCACTGCTCTCCACAAGCTTCGAGTTTCTGAACTCAGGTCTTGTGAGAATATATCTATAGAGATATACCCTCGGATGCTCATACCCCTTCCCACCCTGAACACCTAGCCCTACATTAACAGTTTTTGCAATGCTCTTCGGAAAGTTCCACCAATAGCCTCCCGGAGCTATCTTAAGATTCACATAGATCCTTATATACTCCGGTCTCTCTATCCATTCATTAAGAACTCTTATTTCTCTATAAGCTATCTGCGTATCCTCAGGCCTTATAGGATCCACTATAGGCCATTCCTGTGGAAGCCTCCTAACAATACTCCTCGCAGAACCTGAGGCATCTATCACTACGTTGGATCTAAACACAAGCTTATCACCCTTCCTGCTAGCTATAACACCCCTTACGAAACCTCCCTCGATTATAGGTGCAGAAGCGTTTGTCTCATCATAGTAGTCCGCCCCGCTATCAACGCTATCCCTTATAAGCCTCTGTGTAAACCTAACCCTGTTTATCTCATAACCCTCACCTTCTATAGTTAGAACAACCTCCTCAGAAGGGCTATAGAGCATGATCCCTTTGACAAGGCCGTCTAACTCATCCCCCCTCGGAGGATCTATTCCGACCTCCTCAAAATGGTGCTTCCCAATAGCATCTCCACAGGGCTTGTCCCCAGTCCTATAGCTAGGCTTAGCATCTACAATGGCTACTGAGAAGCCCATTCTACTTAATAAATAGGCTGCTGTTGCACCCGCAACACCTGAACCAACGATCACAATATCGTACCTCCTCTCTAGAGCCAATTCCAACACCCCTGTAGCCATAAATGTATCGACCATGAAAACTCTGCAGAGCCGAGCCCCACCTATATCACATCAGAAACTATTCATTACAAACCTTATATTCTTATACCAAGATCCACACTATTACCACTCTAATTCCATAAGCGAGAAAAATCTGTAAAGGCCTCGACAATGTTTTGAATACATTTGAATGAGAACAAAAACGATCTCCTGATAACCATGAGCAACTTACCATAACTATACAACGAGGGGTTCGGGTTTCATTGGGCTTGATATTGTTTGATATCAAGCCCTCTTTCCTTGGTTTCATCGCCCTCAGGATCCCTTTTCATCGGGATCCATATCACTGGGCTCCTCCCGCTCGGGGTGACCCCTACCCACAGCTCCACCTTCATTGAGATCTCTGGTTCATTGCTGTGGGGAAACCCCCGCATCCTGGCTCTCCTCTTCCTTCTCCTCTTTCCTTCTAGATATCTCCTCCTAATGTTTATAGATGCGACCTTATGCCTGTTCATTTTTAATCCACATCTAGGGCATTCGAAGACATGCCCCTCTTGGGTCTCCACAACATACCCGCATCTGGGGCATTCTCTAGATGTGTTCCTAGGATCCACATAAGCTGTTAAAGCTACCTCTGACATCCTCCTATGAATCCTCCTCCACGGTGTTCTAGCATTCCTCTTCCTCCTTTTCTTCCCCCTTTTCTTCCTGCTAACGAGATCTTCCTTATCTAGATCCTCGAAGACGTGGACTGTGTTTTAGAATAATCTTCTCAAGCCTGCTGAGAGCTTGTTTATAAAGTCCTTCTCCCTATTCCTCTCCCTTCTAACATACTTCTCATATAATTCTCTTCTACCCTTCCTCTGTGCTATAGCCTTTTTACGCTCATACAAGATCTTAATGCTCTGGAGAGGCTTTAGATCTACATGTATAAAGCCTATACTAGGCTCGTAGCCATCCAATGAAAGCTCATTACTATCCCATCCAATAACCCTTCTAACATAGATCTCCTCAGAGCTCTTGAAGGGGATAACTATTCTATCGTCCTTGATTATAACCTCACCTACAATCCAATCTCTAACCCTGTGCTCGAACCATGTTGATCTCCAGGATATTGAGAGATATTCTCCATGCCTCAGAGTTATCCTTATGGTCTTAGCATGATAATCTATCTTCATAAGCGTTATCTTGCATCTAGCGAATCTCCTCCTGATCCTCGGCTTTATCTTCCTGGCCCTACCCCTTAGATACCTCTTCCTCCAAGACTCGATTATGGAGTAGGCTGTTCTGATAACAGCATCTACCCAGTGTGCTGCGTAGGGGTTATCCTTCATAAGCTCTTCTCTAAGCCTTTTCTTGAAAGCCCTATCCTTCGGTATTATTGGGATCCTTATCTTCCAACCAATAACAGTAGTTAGCTTCCCACCCCTTCTAATGAGCTCTGGGAAGCTGTATCTCCACTCGATATTATCTCAGATCATATCTATAGCATTCTGGGGAGCCTTGACATACCATGTTATCAGCCCCCTAACCCTATCATCCCTTATAGGTACAGAGTATGCCCTGACAAGCTCAAGGGTCTTCAATGAGCTTCCTTGCACCTTCAACCACCTTCTCATATTTATGGCTCCTCATGCCGTATAGCTTTCCGGCGATGTGAGATACTATTGTGGTGAGGTCTTCTACAAGCTCCTCCCTAGGATCCTTGTCCTCTTGATTCAAGACAACCACTTCAACACCGAAGGCTCTCAGAAGCTCCTCAATTGTTTTGAAGCCAAACCTAGTCAGCCTGTCTGGATATTCAACAATGATCCTCGATATCTTCCTCTCAACAGCAAGCTTCAGCAACTTCTTGAAACCCTTTCTATCCTCCTCCAACCCACTTCCAACATCTATTACCACCTCATAACCCCCTACGTTGTTTTGCCTAGCCCACTCCTCCAATTCTCTAACCTGCCTCTCCAAATCATCCCTCTGACTACTAGAGAACACCCTAGCATAGAGAATCACCCTCCTCTGCCTAACCACACCAATTAATCTCTCAACATCCTCCTCCCTAAACCTCCACCTACCCCCTGGAGTAAGAACAGGCTTTATGTAACCCCTCCTAACATAACCCCTTAAAGTAGTATAGCTAATACCAAGCATCCCACAAACCTCCTTCGGTCTAAGCAACTCCACCCCCAAATAAAGGAGTTAATACCAACCCTTATAAACTTCTATGAAACCCAAAACAGTTTCTTGAGGCCAGGCGCGGGGCTGAGCCAGGCGATAGTCTGGGATATAGCCTAAATCTTCACGCTTTAGAGGGCAGAGGATCCCCGTCTTATTAGGGTGGGGAGGGGTCAGAGCTATCATCTAGGGTTATTTGATGTTGGTGGGAGCTAGGGTCCTTACCAATACCTTATTGCTTAGCTAGAGTGATAGCATTAAAACCTAGTAAGCCTAACGTCATCCCTGTTTTAGGAGGAGATACTTTACACATGTGATGGCTATATAGAGCTCTATATAATGTCTCTTATACCTTGTATAATAGGTATAATAGTTAAATCCCTTTGGCAACATCTTCAGGGGTTATTATCTCTACCCCCTTTTCACGTGCTCTTAAGATGATCTCGTCGGGGTTTCTATCATCTATATATGGTGTTATGATAAATATCTTCGCAGGTTTCTTACTCTCAACCATCTCATAGAGCTCCGCCTTTCTCTTAACATATATATAGTCACCTCTTCTAACGCTTGAGGTTATCTCAACAAGGATCAGGGTATCATTCCTTACCAAGATATCTATATCTATGGTTGATGGGTGTCCATAGACATATCCATCTTTATCCATGTATATCCACCTCTCAACCTTATAGCCCGTCTCTCTCAAGATCGATGCAACACCCTCTCTAAATGCTTCTTCATTGAGTATACCCCATCTAGCGCCTAGAGCATCAAGCCTTATCTGAACAAACCTCCTCAGCTCTTCTAGATCTTTTTTCGTAGCCATTTCTTCTAGATCTTTCTTTGTTGCCATGATCTTCTGTAGATCCTCTAGATCCTTCTTAGTAGCCATAACCTTTTGTATTTCTTCTAGATCTTTCTTTGTTGCCATGATCTTCTGTAGATCCTCTAGATCCTTCTTAGTAGCCATAACCTTCATAGATCTCCTAATAATGCGTAGTGACCTATGCAAGGATGCCCAGGGAGCTATCTTGACCAGTGCCTCCTGTAGCACTTCCGGCCTACTTGTCAAGATCTCCAATAATAATCTAGGCTCCTCCTCCAGAACCTCTTTTAGAGCCCTCTTCACCATCTCCTTAAGCTCCATATACTCCATCTAGGCTCTAATACTTATAGAT